>Ga0164297_10000078_pt1 | contig 116415 bp, 100 predicted proteins | sample GEODES058metaG_FD_113539 | JGI IMG/M metagenome (GOLD analysis project Ga0164297, IMG submission 113539) | Dystrophic lake water microbial communities from Trout Bog Lake, Wisconsin, USA - GEODES058 metaG | ecosystem: Environmental > Aquatic > Freshwater > Lake | place: USA: Trout Bog Lake...
AAATCCCGAACCACTACTGACAGAAAGCAAAGACAAATAGGCTGAATATTTTACTTAACTTTAAAGTGTCAACTCACATCAGGATTATCTAACCAAACTGTCAACCATTTTTAGGACGAGTCACTCATCGAAGGCCGGGCAATGACCGGGCAACCATCGGGCAATCATCGGGCAATGTCGGGCAATGCGGGTGATGGGCATATGAATGACAAAGTACTGAATAACAGCCAGATACAGCATCTACAAGCCAAAACATCGCCCGGTTTCCGTTTTTTCACGGCATCGGGCAATGAGCAAAAACAGCGGGGGGCCGTAGGGTCCGCCATTTTCATAACGAGCCGCCAAAAATGCCATGGAATAAGAAAGGTATATTTACTCACCCGTCCGCTCACCGGCCTTTAAGCCCGCCCGTTAACCGGGAACAGAAAACTGATAACCGACCTTTGTTGGCATACTATTTGCTTCAAAATCATAAAAATATCCTTTAATGAAAAAACGCAACTACCTCGTAAACGCTATCATTTTGCTGTTCGTCTCGTCCTGCTGCCGCACGGAAAATGTCACCTGCACCCAGGGCACCTTGTTGATCCGCACCGCCGGAGCCTATGCCACCACTTCACCGCTCCTCATACGCTACCGTGCAGACAATACCTTCAATAACGTGGTGGACACCTTCACTGGCAACTTTATTACCGTCGCAGGAACCGACACTTCCTGGCTCACGTTCAAAACCATAGACACAGCGAAGCCCAACTCATACGTACTTTCAGATAGCTTCGGCGAAGGCCTGGTCTTGGGCTACGACTATAAGATCCTGTTTCCCGCAGATACGCTTACTTATGCAATAAACGATCTTAGCGCCAATGGCATCGCCCACATGGAGATGAAACACTGCGGCGACCAGGCGCCGGCACGTTGCCTCAACAACCCCCAAAACCTGCAGGTCAACGGCGCAGCAACAACTCCGCTCAATATTGCCCCCGGCAGCAGCTATATGAACATTGTGTACATCACATTAACACGATAACCGGCACGCCATAAAACAAGGAATGGGGCATCTCGCCCCATCCACTCAAATATTCATATAAACCCGGTTAAACTATAAACAGAAACTGACAACTGATAGCTGAAAACTGAAAGCAGCTTAACACCTGTCAATCGTCCACTTGGCCACCGCAGGCGCCAGCTCCTTTTGCGACTTGCCGCCTACAAACACACCAATGTGTCCGCCAGGGAATGGATATTCTTTCTTATCCTTGGAGCCCAGGAAAGGCATCACATTCTTAGTGCTTTCGTTCGGGATGATGGTATCCTCAGTAGCGTACACGTTCAGGAAAGGAACGGTCATGTTCTTCAGGTCCACCTTGCGGCCGCCCAGGGTAAACTTGCCCTGTATCAGCAGGTTATCGCGGAAAAGATCTTTGATATATTTACGGTACATCTCGCCCGGAATGGCAGGCAGGTCGCTCTTCCATTTTTCCATGCGCAGGAAGTTCTCCATCTTGCCCTTGTCGTCCAGTGAGTCTATCACACCCAGGTACTTGCTCACGTTCATGCTTGGTTTCAACATACCAAAAGCGCCGTCGATCATTTCGCCCGGTATAGTGCCCATATAATCTACCATGGCATCTACATCTATATACTTAGGCCATTTGTAGAGCATGCACGTTTTGCCCGAGAAGTCGTAAGGCGCCACATATGTGGTCAGCGACTTCAGCTTGTGAGGGTAAAGGCTGGCATAGATCATAGAGAAGGTACCGCCCTGGCAAATGCCCTGTTTGTGTATCTTATCTACCTTATGGCGCTTGCGCAAAAAGTCAACGGCATCATTCATGTAGCCGTCAATATAGTCTTCCATGGTCAGGTAGCGGTCGCTGCGGTTGTGGTAGCCCCAGTCCATCACATACACGTCCAGGCCTTCTTCCACCAGCTTTTTCAGCAGGCTGCGGTCGGGCTGCAGGTCCAGCACATCCTGTCGGTTCAGCATCGCAAATGATACCAGAACCGGAGTTTTGCACTTGGCCGGCGTATCGCGCAGAAAGTGATACATTTTTATCTTGTCCGACTGCCAAACCAGCTCTTTGGGCGTGGTTGCTACTTCCACCTCTCCTATTTCCTGGAGGGTTTTGTAGCCGTCGGCTATCTTTTCGCTGAGGTTTACCAGTTCCTGTGTGAGGTCCGCGGTGTTAAAATTCATATTTGTGCTGAAATTTTGCGCGAAGGTACAACTATTCGCTTCTGGACAATGTGTACAGAAGTTAAATATAAATAAAAGTGCTCATCATAATATAGGTAACAGTTTAGCGGGAATGCGCCACAGGCTACACATGCAAGGCTGCCATATACATAATTCCATGGTATATTAAATAACTAAAGTCACGTTTTGCTTTCTCATTTTTCCGTTTACTTTTGCGCCCATGATTCAGCAATTTAAAACAATAACAGTCATAGGTTCAGGCACCATGGGCAACGGTATTTGCCACGTTTTCGCCCAGTCTGGCTTCAAAGTGAACCTTATGGATATCAACCAGGCCGCACTCGATAAGGCCCTGGCAACAATTGGCAAGAACATGGACCGCCAGATAGCTAAGGCATCCCTTACCGAAGAAAGTAAGAAAGAAGCCCTGGCCCGCATCACTACGTACACCGACATGGCCTCAGCAGTTAAGGATTGCGACCTGGTGGTAGAAGCCGCTACAGAGAACATAGACCTCAAGTGCAATATCTTCCGTCAACTGGACCAGTTCTGCCCTGAGAATTGCATACTGGCTACCAACACGTCATCTATATCGCTCACGCGCATCGGTTCTGTGACCAAGCGCCCCGGCAAGGTGATCGGCATGCACTTCATGAACCCAGTACCGGTAATGAAGCTGGTAGAGATCATCAACGGCTATGCTACTGAAGCAGAAGTGACCAAATCCATCTTCGCATTGTCAGAGTACCTGGGCAAGGTGCCATGCATTGTGAACGATTACCCTGGTTTCATCTCTAACCGCATATTGATGCCGCTGATCAACGAAGCCGTTCTTGCACTGCAGGAAGGCGTTGCTGGCGTTCAGGAAATAGATACCATTATGAAGCTGGGTATGGCGCACCCTATGGGCCCGCTGCAACTTGCCGATTTCATTGGCCTGGATACCTGCTATTCAATAATGAATGTGCTGCACATGGGCTTTGGCAATCAGAAATACGCACCCGCTACCCTCCTGGCCAATATGGTACAGGCCGGCTACCTGGGCGTTAAGTCTGGCGAAGGTTTTTATAAATACACCGCCGGCTCTAAGTACCTTGTGGTTAGCCCACGCCTGGCCAACCGCACTTTCTAATAAGATCATTCATTCTATAAAATAGAACATCCCGCCGCTGGCGGGATGTTCTATTTTATAACCAATACAGGGAAAGATCAATCTAATTTCGATTTGCTGGCCACCAGCGTATAATCCACAAGCGCCCCGTTCCTGAAGAACAAGCGCAGGATATTGTTCTCATAAGCATAGTGCATGATCTGCGTGGACTCTTTTACCAGCACATCGCGCGGGCTGCCCAGCAGCTTCAGCGCATTGGCCAGGTTCATCGTACCGGACTTCAGCTTACCTACCACCGAATAATCGAATTTGGTGCAGACGCTATTTTTGTAATTACACGAAAACCGGTGCAGGGATTGCGACTTATTGCCCCAATTGATGACCACATCAGCCTCTTTACCGGAATAGTACCATTTTACATTCTTTCTGGATTGCTCCACGCGTTCAGGTTTTCCAAAAATGGACTCTACCCGCTTCTGCGTTACCTGTCCGGGAGATAGTTTCAGGAATTGCTCGATATCATCGCTATGATCGGTGGCGCGGCAGCAGAAGCATGCAGAAAGGGCCGTCACCAGTATTAAATACACTTTACTCATCTTACACATATCCTCAGGGTTTCTTGGTTCACCTACAATTTAACGCTGTTTACCGATATATTAGTACCAATTTGATGCCAATTTAGTGAAATAATCATTTATTCCTTAAATGTTTCGGGTATTTTTTTTTGCTTTTTGAGATTTTATCGTACATTTGCAGTCCCTAAAAAAATAAAGAGATTTTAAATGGCAAATCATAAGGCAACCAAAAAAGATGTGCGTCAGAGTGAAAAACGCCGTGACCGTAACCGTTATTATGGTAAAACTACGCGTAACGCCATCCGCGCATTGTTAGCCACCGACAACAAAACTGAAGCACAGGAAGGCCTGAGCAAAGTTGTTGCAATGATCGACAAGCTTGCTAAACGCAACGTTATCCACAAGAATAAGGCAAACAACCTGAAATCGGGCCTGGTTAAGCGCATTAACGCTATCGCTTAATACTACCCGACTGAACATATTGGTAACCCCGCCCTGCTGCGGGGTTATCTTTTTTCCCGGAAACACAGATCATGGCACGCTACGCAATAGAGGTAATGTATGATGGAACAAAGTTTCACGGCTCGCAGTTGCAGCACGACCTGCCCACTGTGCAACTGGCCATCAACAAGGCGCTCACTACCCTGCTGCGCACACCTATAGCCAGCTATGGCGCCAGCCGCACCGACGAAGGCGTGCATGCATTGTGCAATTTTTACCACTTCGATATTGAGCAGCCATTTGAATTCGACCTCGTTTACCGCTGCAATGCCCTGCTGCCCGAAGGTATCTCCATTAGAAAGTTATACGCCACCCGCCCCGATTTCAATGCCCGCTTCGAGGCTACAGCCCGCCGCTACCGTTATCGCATTTATACCCGCAAAAATCCCTTTCTGCTGAACAGGGCCATGTACCTGCCCCTGCGCATAGACCGCAGTGTGCTGGAAGAAACGGCTGAAATACTGAAGGAATACACCCATTTTGAATCGTTTGCCAAGCGCAACTCGCAGTCGGCCACTTTTACCTGCCGCATCACCCACTCCTATTGGGAAGACTTTGGCGAAGAGCTGCATTATGTTGTTGAGGCTAACCGCTTTTTGCGCGGGATGGTAAGAGGGCTTGTGGCTACCCAACTGGAAGTAGCCAAAGGCAAAATGACCGTTGACGAATTCCGGAAGGTGATAGAAGCCAACGACTGCACTAAAGCCTTTTTTGATGCCCCGGGGCATGGGCTTTATCTGGAGCATATTGCGTATCCGGCAAATTGCTTTTTGTAAGTCAAAAGGCAAAAGTGAAAACCAAAAAGTTGTGCCTTACGGCGAGTTTGAAACGCGGTCTGGAAAACGGCCCACTCGTGTTTCACCCCGGCCCTGAAGGGTGACATGTTATTGCTGGCGCGAGTTTGAAGCGTGGTCTGGAAAATGGTCAACTCGTGCAAGTGGTCACCTGTAGATCGTCATTCTATGGCGAATTTTCCGAGAATCATTTGCTGAAAGACAATGCAGCCCAGTTGTTGAGGCTTTGCTGGCCCGCCGGCTGGAAACCTTCTTTTATTGCGGCTTCGGTAACCATAGAAATGTCTTCCACCAGTATACCGCTGAGTAGTAATGTACCGCCTGGAACGAGGTTGCTGTACATCTCCTTCATGAATTGAAGCAGCACATGCCTGTTGATGTTGGCCAGTATTACATCGGCGCTCATTTTAGGTAACTGGTCGGTGGCGTTCTGCTCTACTTTTATGTGGCTGCAATGGTTACGGGCCACATTCTCGCGACTGTTTTCCACTGCCCATTCGTCATAGTCTATGGCCAGTATATCTGCGGCGCCCAGTAGCTCGGCCATTATAGCCAGCACACCGGTGCCGGTGCCGAAGTCGAGCACGTGTTTGCTCTTCATATCCAGCTTGCTCATGCCCATGAGCATGAGTTGCGTGGTGGCATGGTGCCCTGTGCCGAATGACATCTTCGGGGTGATAACTATTTCATAAGGGGTGTTCACTTCTATATTGTGAAAGTCGGCGCGGATAGTGCAAAGACCCTCAACTACAACCGGCTCAAAATTGCTTTCCCATACCGCGTTCCAATTCTGCTGCGCCACGTCTTCAACACCATAGCCCGTGGAGCCGGTCATTTCTTCAAGGGCTGCTTTGTCATAAGCACCCTCATCTATATAGGCAGCCAGGCTGCCTTCGTTTTGCTCAAAGCCTTCATAACCCAGCTCTGCCAGTTGCGCGATCAGTATTTCCTGCGCCGCTTCATCGGGCGTGGCAATTGTTACTCTTTTGTAGTTCATGCTCTAAGTATTGTTTACAGCACTATCTGCTGCAGTATGTCGCTTTTGTGCGGGTAATCGGTGTTGTAATGCAGCCCGCGGCTCTCTTTGCGGAACTCTGCACTCTTGATGATGAGGTAGCCTATGGTAATGAGGTTGCGCAGTTCGCACAGTTGCGGCGAAAGGGCAGATGTTTTGTATAGCTCTTCGGTCTCCTCGTGCAGCAGGTCTATGCGGCGCATGGCGCGCTGCAGTCGCACATCGTTGCGCACAATGCCCACGTAATCGCTCATTACAGATTGTAATTCCTTCAGGCTCTGCGTGATCAATATCATTTCTTTTGGCTCAGAAGTACCTTCGGCATTCCAGTCGGGTACCAGGACGTTAAAGGCCAGTCTATCCAGCTTTTCCGAGATACTTTCAGCGCAGCGGTGTGCGAACACCAGCGCCTCCAGCAGCGAGTTGGACGCCAGGCGGTTGGCGCCATGCAGCCCTGTGCTGGAGCATTCGCCGCAGGCATACAGGTTGCGGATCGATGAATGTCCCCGCTCGTCTACCTTAATGCCGCCGCAGCAATAATGTGCCGCCGGCGCCACAGGTATCATCTGCTCCATTACATTGATACCAATGCTGGCGCATTTGGCATAAATATTTGGGAAGTGCGTTTTGAAATTTTCAGGATCCATGTGCCGGCAATCGAGATAGACATATTCGGTGCCGGTTCGCTTCATTTCGCTGTCTATGGCGCGGGCCACCACATCACGCGGGGCAAGGTCGGCGCGGGGGTCGTAGGCGGGCATAAAGGCTTCGCCATCTTTGTTGCGCAATATGCCGCCATCGCCGCGCACCGCCTCGGTAATGAGGAATGACGGGCTCACGCCAGCCTCATATAGTGCAGTTGGATGAAACTGGATAAACTCCATATTCTCTATCCTGCCCTTGGCGCGGTAGACCATCGCTATGCCATCGCCGGTGGCTATCTTCGGGTTAGTGGTGGTGCGGTATGCCTGCCCGGTGCCGCCAGACGACATCAATGTCACTTTAGATAATATCTTTTCTATCTGGTTGGTCTGCAGGTTCAGGGCATACACCCCATAGCAGGTAATATCCGGTGTAGACTTAGTGACGAGGTAACCGAGGTGGTGCTGGGTGATGATATCCACCACGAACCAGTGATTGTGCACGGTGATGTTGGCGTATCTTTTTGCTTCTTCCAGCAGCGCCCGCTCTATTTCAAAACCGGTGATGTCTTTATGGTGCAGAATCCTGTACTCGGAGTGGCCGCCTTCCTTGCCGCGTTTAAAATCGCCTTCTTTGTCCCTGTCAAAGTTGGCGCCCCAGTCAATGATCTCATTTACACGTTCAGGGCCTTCGCGCACTACCAGTTCCACCACATGCGGGTTGCAGAGCCCGTCGCCGGCCACCAGGGTATCGTCTATGTGCTTGCGGAAGCTATCGTGCTCCAGGTCGTTGACCACGGCAATGCCGCCCTGTGCATACTTGGTATTGGTTTCGTCGGTATTGGCTTTAGTGAGTATGGTGATCGATTTTTCCGGGAAGCGGCGGGCCAGCTTTACGGCCGATGTGAGACCGGCAATGCCGGAGCCGATGATCAGTATATCTGTCTGGAGCATTTTTTCAGCAGTAGGATACAAATGTAATGGAATACCGCCGGGCGTTATATTATTTCCGTCTATTGCATCGGATGTTGTTTTTTATCGAAAACTCCCAACCGATGATTGGCACTATCAATTGTTGGGCGTATTGGGGTAACATCTATTGGTCAGCGGTAGATGGTTCGACGGGGCTCACCATGACATTACGTTGCTCGTGAGTAATGGTGATAGTGCCAAATTGGGGCGTTATAAACGCCCTGCCGGTGCATCCGCGATACAATCGCCGACGAGGATGGTTCAGCAAATACTTAAACGGTATCGAGATTTTTAATCATTTTGAATATTTTCTCACTATTTTTCTTCGATGCATATGCGCTGAGGTAAAACACCCCACCCAGAAAAAGCGTAGCGAATGACGTCTTTGGCGCTACAAACAAATGAATAACAAAGGCAATAGGCATGCAAATACCCATAAATAAAAATACTGCTTTACCTATTTTGGTACTCAGCAACCCACTTTGCAATTCTATCTGATGTACATTCTTTGAGTTATAAGCTTTGATATAGCTATGAAATATCCCGACAATTCCATCGTTACCAAGCGTTTCTTCAATACTTTTTCCATCCTGCACTCCCAAGTCTTTAAATTGACCGTCTCTCAATACGAGCACTATGTGATTAACACTATCCTTCGTCCGATAGTATCTGTAGTGGTCTATTTGTCTCCACTCGATCACAATGGTCGCTTGCAAAATATCTTTGTTCAAACTATACTCGCAAATTTCAATTCCTGTATCCTCAAATACAATCATAGCACGGCGGGTGGCAACGTTTCTCAGCAATTTTCCAAAAAATATTAAGCCAAAAAACATCGCCCCCAAAACAATACCCTGTGTGGTAGAGGATAAATATTCATCAAACATGATCATAAATAACCATGTCGCTATAATAATCGCTACAATGGGAATCGACATTTTGTAAATGTTATACAATTTGGTGCTATATTTTATCTCCATACTTGTTCGAATGTTGGAATGTAATTATACGGTAAAAGCTTAAACGGGGCGTCACAAATGCCCTGCCGCTGCATCCGCAATACAATTGCGGATGAGGTTGAGGAGAATGAAACACGACAATGTTCAAATATCACTTCCACCACTCTCTTTCTTCTTCTGCAAGCGCTTTGATGCGGATGGCTTCTGTGGTGCCGCCATTGTAGGCATTGCAGAAGTTTTGCCAGCCATACTGAATGTATTTTTCGTCTATGCCCACATCACCGGCGCCATCGTCCAGTTCTTTTGAATCGGGCATGCGTTCATCGCCCCAATTGCATTTTTTGGTCAGCCTGCCATCATAGCTCTTCCATTGACCGGTAGCCTGGTTGTTGCAGTAGCCATCAGCAACGCCGTACAGGTTGTCGTAATAAGGCTTCTTTTTGTAGAAGACCCAATCTGTTTCCAGGCTGGCAGTGATGGTCCCACTGTGAGGACAGCCGGTGTCTTCTTTTAAAACCACGCTTATATCAAAAGTGGCTCTGCGGAAACTATCGCCAACATTGCTATCGGGGTTAAGTTCTACTGAGTCGATATGAAATGTGCCGGTAAAACTACAGATGTTATCCTTGACCCTGGTTTTGCCTTTCACATTGTAGGTATATGGATCTGCTTTGTCTTTCTGAACCGAGATAAAATGAATGTAGAAGCGCTGGTAGTTATTACCGATATACCCCAATGGCTCTGGAAACCGAAACTTGCGTGGCTCGGATGATACAGCTCCATCTAAAAATTCCAGGTTCAAAACGCTGTCGGCATGCCATAGATGGCTGAAGTTGTAGTACCGGAGCGAATCGTAGAGGGTATTTGTCTTGCGCGACTGGCCCGTTACTGATAAAGTGGTCAGCAGGCAGATGATGATCGCTATGATCGGGCGTTTCATATTTTTCGGGTTAAGCGAATATAGTTAAGATAGGTCTGATTTACAATGCCGGAGCAACTCTCCTTAATTTTTACTCCATCTCGAGAACCCTGCTTTTCTTGTTCCCGCAGTGGGTCTCTCCCACCGCCCACTGCACTGGCAAGGGCCAGGCGTTTCAATCCTGCCAAACGAGAGTAGACCAGTATTTCTTCAACTACAGACTGCGGCTGCAGATAGTCATTACTTCCTTAACTGATCCGTCGCGCTATCGGCGAGTCCGCCCGAGCACACAAACCTTGCAAAGAGACTCGCCGAGGATGGACATTCTTACTACGTATTTTTTTCCTTAGCAATCTTCTTTAGCACTTTTTTAAATCTCCTATTGCTATGTATCCAAATTCTGTAGTCGTAAAACAGTATTTGTTTGCTCTTCTCTTGAATCAAAAAGCATTGAATTTTAGTGTGTACATCTCCAAACTTTCTTGGAGGTGGCCAAAACGTATAGTCGACAATATCAGTCAGCAAATATTGGTGCCCAGGATACTTTGATAAAATACCGGACAACGTATCGGATATTTTTATTGATTTCAAGTCTTCCATTTCCAATCTTCTTTCAATTTTTTTTATCTCCGCATTAATTACGACCGAATCTTCGAAAGATAGAGATGTTATGAAATGTGGTACTTTACGAAAGTATTTATCAAATTCCTTTATGCAACGATGTGATAGTTTCTTTTCGCAAGTATCATCCTCAGCATAAGACTGAATATTTAGAGCAAATGGCGAGCGCCTCAATTTGATAATATCGTTTGTGGATATTTTCTCGCACAAGACAGAAGGTGGAAGTATGCAAATGCTGTCTAACCGAAAACTATCTATGATATATTGTGTTTTGTCGTGTGAAAACTTCCTTTGTTGGCACTCGGCAATAATTGGTGAAAATAAAAAGACAATCCACAAAAAATTCTTCATCATAGGTATGTTTGGCTCTTGTGTGACTGGCCCGTTACTGATAAAGTGGTCAGCAGGCAGATGATAATAGCTGTTATCGGGTATTTCATATTTTTCGGGTTAAGCGAATATAGTTAAGATAGGTCTGATTTACAATGCCGGAGCAACTCTCCTTAATTTTTGCTCCATCTAACGCCGTTGTTGGTGTTCCCGTGGATGGGCTTGTGCGTAGCGAGGGCACCAACAACCAGCGCAAGGGTTTTGCACTACACCGCAGCGCAGCATTGCTTATACGGCGAAGAACAGTATCAACAGCAGAAACAACAGCCTATACTACATCTGCACCGTCCTCTTTAGCTTGTCAATATCAAACCCTTTCTCCCTGAGGCGGGCAATGATGGCGCTATATGTGGCGTCGCTCATATGCGGCATTCTGCATAATATCCACAGATACTTGCGGCTGGGGTGGCCTACTACGGCATAGCTGTAATCATCGGCCAGATCAATGATCCAGTATTGGGCACGGATGGGAAAGAAGAACTGCACCTTTAGCTTGGCATTACCGCTGTTGGGTTGCACAAAGGCTTTCCCCTTTATGTAGGATTGCCTGCCATTTACGCTATCGCGGTTGCAGCGGTTCTCTACCACAATATAACCGTCTGTTGACAGGGTATACTGAGCTGTGGTGCAGTGGCAGCCCTTCTGAAACCGTTGCGGAAAAGAAGCTATTTCGTACCACTTGCCCGTGTAACGGGCCACATCCACATAAGGCACTGTTTTCAACTCCGGTCTTTTTGCCCATACCCCCGTAGATAACCAACTGAATAAACCCATGATCAACAAAATTCTCATTGTTATAAAACTACGAATATCTTTTACCATACCTGCGTTACATTGCGCCAACCCGCTGCGTTAAAATTTTTCAAACCAGTCGAACTTCCGGTGAATGATCTCTTCCTTTTCGGCCTTCAAATAATCGAGGTATTGCTGTGCGGCGGTTGAAAATCGCTTGCCTTTCAGCCATACCAGGTGCCAGTGCGTTATTATGGGGAATTGCTTCACCGGCACTATCTGCAACTGGCCGCTGGTCAGTTCGCTCCTGATACCGATCAGTGGCATTACCGAGGCGCCCAAGCCTGCAATGATGGCCTGCTTCACGGCTTCGTTGGAGGTGAGCTCCATTTTCTTGCGCACCGGAAGGTGATGCTCCTGTATGAACCGCTCCATGGCCTGGCGTGTTGCAGATCCCTGCTCGCGGTATATCAGCGGCAACTCTTCAAATATGCTGTTGTCATAGGGCTTTTTGGCGAACTTCCGCTCTGCATTGGTAACGAGGTATAGTTTGTTCTGCAAGAGGCGTATGTGCTCCAGCGACAAAGAATCCGGCAATACTGACACGAGGGAAAAATCAACCTCGTTCATCTCCAGGCTTTGTATCACCTGCGCCCTGTTGGTCACGTCCATAGAGAGTTCTACACCGGGGTTCATCCGGATGAAATCTGACAGAAAGTAGGGCATCACATATTTGCCGGTAGAGACGACCGACAGGCGCAGGCGGCCGGTAAGCTGGCCCTTGTGCGCATGGGTCTTGTAATCGAGTGCGCTTACGCCCTCCAGTATCTGCTCTGCCACGTCAGCTATCTCTCTGCCGAAGTCGGTTATATAGAGCTTTCTTCCCACCACCTCGGTGAGCGGTATATCGAACTGCTCCTGAAAATTCCTGAGCTGTATGGACACTGCAGGCTGCGTCAAATGCAGCTCCTCAGCGGCCTTGGTGATACTTTCTACCCTGGCGATCTTCAGGAATATCTTGAGCTGATTGAGCGTGTAATTCATAAATTCTTTTTATGATTAGCATATCAAAGTTAAATAAAAATTTATGAACGTGTTGTTCCATTTTTGCACTGTAATACTAAACAAGCTACAACATTCTTATGTTAGAAAATCTGAAAATAGGCATCCTGGGAGGCGGACAGTTGGGGGCAATGCTACTGCGGTATGCCATTGATTTCGGACTCAATGTATCGGTAATGGACAAAGACCCTGATGCGCCATGCCACAGACACACCTCTTCCTTCACCCTGGGCGATCCATCCAACTACGACGATGTGGTTGCCTTTGGCGAAAACCTGGACATCATTACCATTGAAAAAGAATCGGTTAATGTGGCCGGGCTAAAGCGGCTCCGCGACAAGGGCGTAAAAGTGTACCCCTCGCCAGAGATCATAGAGATCATACAAGACAAGCACATCCAGAAAAAGCACCTGGCTGAGCTGGGCGTACCGGTGGTGCCGGGTTGGCTGGTGAATGACCGCGAGGAGCTGAAACTCCACACGGATAAATTTCCGGCCATACTGAAGAAATGCCGGAACGGGTATGACGGCTTCGGCGTGATGACGCTGAACAATGAGCACGATATTGAACGGGCATTTGACGAGCCAAGCATCATTGAGGAGCGTGTGGACATCAAGCACGAGATATCAGTGATCGTGTCGCGCAATGCGCAGGGCGCCATTGAATGTTATGACCCGGTGCTGATGGTATTCAACGAGCAGCGGATGATACTGGATTTTCAGATGTGCCCCGCAGATATTGATACCGATACCGCCATGCAGGCATGCAGCATAGCCGCGAAGACGGCAGAGGCCCTTAACCTGGCCGGCATCATGGCCGTGGAAATGTTTGTGGCCATGGACGGGAAAATATATGTGAACGAGCTGGCACCAAGGCCGCACAATAGCGGGCACCATACTATTGAAGCCTGCACCACCTCTCAGTTCGAGCAACAGATGCGGGTGATACTGGGCCTGCCGATGGGCGAAACAAAGATCAGTAAGCCTTCCGTAATGATCAACATACTGGAGCCGGCCGCCTTTCTGAAAGACACCATTATGGAGGCGCTGAAGACGATACTGTGCACCAACGATGTGCACCTGCACTGGTATGGCAAGCAAGGCGGCAAAGAAGGCAGAAAAATGGGCCACGTAACCATTACGGCCGACAATATTGAAAGCGCCATGTCGAAGGCAATAATGATCCGTCACTTATTAAGAAATGAATATGAAACAGTATAAAGTATCCATCATCATGGGCAGTAGTTCGGACGCCGAAACTATGCGTCAGGCAGCTACGGTGCTGGAAAAGTTCGGGGTAAACTATGAATTCATGGTGGTGTCTGCCCACCGAAGCCCGCAATGGATGTATGAATTTGCAGGCCGGGCGGACGCAGGACAGGTGAAAGTGGTGATAGCCGGCGCCGGCGGCGCGGCCCACCTGCCCGGCATGATAGCAGCGCTAACCACCGTGCCGGTGATAGGCGTGCCAATAAAATCGACCAACTCCATCATGGGCATTGACTCGCTGCTTTCCATAGTGCAGATGCCTAACGACGTGCCGGTGGCTACCGTGGCCATTAATAATGCGCATAATGCAGCGCTGCTGGCCGTGCAAATGCTGGCCATTAGCGACGACCGGCTGAAACAAAAGCTACAGGAGCTGAAAACCGAAAATGTAAACAAAGTAAAACAGCAAAACGAAAACCTAACAACAAAATAGAACAGCAATGAACACAACAACAATGCATGCAGCAGTGGACAACCCAACCAACAAAACATTGGCAGCCGTGCCTATTACTGTGGCCTACGGAGACGGTATAGGCCCGGAAATAATGACGGCAACATTGAAAGTGCTGAAGGCAGCAGGCGCCCGGCTGGATATTGAGGAGATAGAGATAGGCGAAAAAGTGTACATGAAAGGGAACTCTGCAGGAATTGACCATAGCGCATGGGATTCGCTGCGCCGTACGCGGGTGTTTCTGAAAGCGCCGATCACCACGCCACAGGGAGGCGGCTTCAAAAGCCTGAACGTGACCACCAGAAAGGTATTGGGGCTGTATGCCAACGTTCGCCCATGTGTTTCTTACCATCCTTTTGTGCAAACCAAGCACCCGGTGATGGATGTGGTAATAGTAAGGGAAAATGAGGAAGACCTGTATGCCGGTATAGAACACCAGCAAACCGACGAAGTAGTGCAATGCCTGAAGCTGATATCCAAGCCGGGTACGGAAAAGATCATCCGCTATGCATTTGAATATGCACGGGCATACAACCGTAAAAAGGTGACCTGCTTCACCAAAGACAACATCATGAAAATGACCGACGGGTTGTTTCATAAAACCTTTGAAGAAGTAGGTGCAGAATATCCTGAACTGGAAAAGGAGCATTGGATAGTGGATATAGGCGCGGCGAAGCTGGCCGAAACTCCCGAACAATTTGACGTAATAGTGATGCCCAACCTGTATGGCGACATACTAAGTGACGTGGCAGCACAGATCACCGGCTCTGTGGGCCTCGCGGGCAGCGCTAATATAGGCGATGGTTTTGCAATGTTCGAAGCCATTCATGGTTCTGCACCAAGGATAGCCGACCAGAACAAAGCCAACCCATCCGGACTATTGCTGGCCGGGGTGCAGATGCTGGTGCACATAGGCCAGGCCGACATTGCTGAAAAAATACAGAATGCATGGCTGAAGACACTGGAAGACGGCCACCATACCTACGACATCTTTAAGGAAGGCACATCCGTGCAAAGCCTGGGCACACAGGAATTTGCTGATGCAGTGATAGCCCGGCTGGGCCAGAAGCCGGCCTTATTAAAGGCAATAGATTACTCCAAATCGAACGCCACCTTCAACATCAAGATAAAACCCACAGTGAAGGCCAAAAAGGAGTTGGTAGGTGTGGACGTTTTTCTGCAGCATGACGACAGGAACCCCGAAAACCTGGCAGCGCTGATGAAAGACATAGAGTCGAGCGGACTGAAGCTGAACATGATCACCAACCGCGGCACAAAGGTGTGGCCGGAGGGTTTCCCCGAAACATTCTGCACCGACCACTGGCGCTGCCGCTTTAAGAACGACATGAAACATGGCGTAAGCTACCAGGCAGTGGTTGACCTGCTGCAACGCATTCACCATCGCCACCTGGACATTATCAAGACCGAAAATCTTTACCTGATGGACGGTAAGCAGATGTTTACCGCTGCACAAGGACAATAAAATAATAACTACTACAATATCTATGGATCAGACTACACTTATCAGAGGAAGGTTTCAGAAATCGGAGGCGGAAAAATTGATCACCGAAATAATGCGCGCGAAGATCCTGTTTCACGAGAACAGGATCAACACGACCGATCATTCAGAAGAGGACATCAAACATTCGGAAAAGCGCATCAAAGAGCTATCCGGAAGTTTGCGGGAAATGACCACGCTGATCAGGAACGCCGACAGCAGCCGGTTTGATATAGAAGCCGGCATTAAGCTAACAGTGGTCGGAGACAAGTAACATCATGCCTGGGGCAAGAAAGTATTATTTTGCTGAGGCCGTCGTCTTAAAACAACAATATCCCCGTGCGGGGATATTGTCTGTATATTTTTATGGCCTACTGTCTGATTATTCTGCCAGCCGGAAGCCGAGGGAATTGCTCTTCGTGTCGGGGGTATAAGCTGCACGGCGGGTAACTACAATGTCGTAGGCGCTGCTGTTCCAGCCACCGCCACGTACTACTTTTGAGAAGCCGCCATCAGGGCCCTGTGGATTTTCAACGGTACGCTTGGTGTAATAGTCTTTGCTGTACCAGTCATTGCACCATTCTTCCACATTGCCGCTCATGTCGTACAGCCCCAGCTCGTTGGGCACCTTGCGGCCTACCTTATGCAAATGGTCTTTTGAATTCTCGTCGTACCAGGCCACTGGCTGAGGTCCGCGCTTGCCGCTATAACGGATCATGCGGTCGTTGCGGCCGCCGCGGGCTGCATATTCCCATTCTGCTTCTGATGGCAGGCGGTAGTGCTTGCCTGTTTTTTCATTGAGCTTTGTGATAAAGTCATGCACGTCGTTCCAGCTTACATCTGTAACCGGGCAGTCGCCGCATTTGTAGCGGGATGGGTTATCACCCATCACTGCTTCCCACTGGTTCTGCGTAACCTCGAATTTTGAGATAGCGAAATCGTGGAGCTTTACTGTGTGTGCCGGCTTGCGGTCAACAGATTCGCTGTCGGCACCCATATCGAAGCGGCCACCCTGAACGGAGACCATGCTCATATCGAGCACGTCGGCGGTCCTGTCGGCTTTGCGTTGGGCAAAAGCGGGCTGCATGATGCAGAGCAGTACAGCGAATGATACAAGTTTCTTCATAAACTATCTCTTGTCGATCAATGAATCCGGTGGTTGATGCCGGATAAAGGGCTAAATTATAAAACGGATCGGATAATTTCTACTCAATTATTTCTACCACCTTCGTCGGCTCTACATTGGCATTGCGCATGGCCACGTTGCGGGCTATGGTGCGGGCCAGTGTTATAAAGGCCTGGCGCGAAACGCCATCGTCCTCCATCACTGCCGGTGTGCCCCTGTCGCCGCCCTCGCGGATGCTCTGCACTATAGGTATCTCGCCCAGGAACGGCAGCTCAAACTGCTCTGCCATACGTTTTGCGCCACCCTGACCAAAAATGTAATACTTATTACCCGGCAATTCGGCAGGGGTGAAATAGGCCATATTTTCCACAATGCCCAGGACAGGCACATTGATCTGCTGCTGTTTCAGCATCATGATAGCCTTGCGCGCATCGGCTGCTGCCACTGCCTGTGGCGTGCTGACGATGACCGCACCGGTCACCGGAACCGTTTGCACCAGCGTGAGGTGGATATCGCCCGTGCCCGGAGGCATGTCTATGACCAGGTAGTCGAGCTCGCCCCAATACACATCGGTAAGGAACTGCTTCATGGCCGAGCTGGCCATAGGCCCGCGCCACATTACGGCCTGCTTCTCGTCTATAAGCAAACCTATGGACATAGCTTTGATGCCATAACGCTCGATAGGAACGATCATGTTGCGGCCGTCCACCTCCGTCATTTTCGGACGCTCGTCGCGCATGCCCAGCATGATAGGAACAGATGGGCCGTATATATCCGCATCGAGCAGGCCAACAGCGGCGCCCTCGGCGGCCAGGCCCAGCGCCAGGTTCACTGCAACGGTTGACTTACCTACCCCGCCCTTGCCGGATGCCACAACAATTATGTTCTTAACACCGGGGAGCATGGCTTTATTGTCCTTACGGTTGGTATTTACGTTGGCAGTCATGTGCACCTTTACTTCCGCTTCTTTGTCCACCAGCAAATGGATAGCATTCACGCAGGCCTTTTCAATCATCTCCTTAAGCGGGCATGCAGGCGTTGTAAGCACTACCGTGAACGATACTTTTTTGCCATCGATAGCTATATCCGTCACCATGTTCAGCGTTACCAGGTCTTTTCCCAGATCGGGCTCCTGAACATTGCTCAGAGCCTCCAACACTGCTTCTTTCGTTATCATATAAACCTTTGTTAAAGTGGCAATTTGCCGCCGCAAAAGTACGTCAAAGGCAGTTATTTTGTCCGTCCCGTAAGGGTTGATAGTTTATTATATGTAACTTTGGAAGTTATGCGTAAATGCCTGTTGCCGGTTTGTATGATCATTGCCCTTTTGCTGGGTGCCCGCGCTGTGAGCGCCCAGGTGGGTTTTGACAACATCATACAGATAAACGGGGTGACCATGACGGCTGACAGCCTGCGCGCAGTGCCCGATGTAACGGTTCTGGTAAAGAGCAAGAACAGGGGCGTGGAATCGTCTTACATGGGCGTTTTCAGCATTGTATGTTATAAGGGCGATACGCTGGTGTTCAATTGCCTGGGCTACCGCCCAAAGGAATTTGCCGTAAGCAAGGACCTGAAAGGCCAGTATTTTTCGCTGATACAACTGATGGTGCAGGATACATTTTACCTGCCGGAGAGCATCATCCGCCCTTTGCCTGCCAATGGCGAGTTTGATTATGCCTTCCTGAACTGGCGCATACCCGATGACAAATATGAAGTGGCCCGGAGGAATACCGACGCTATGATGCTGCGCGCACTGGCACACACCCTGCCCCACGATGGCCACGAGGCCCAGAGCGCTGTGCTGAACCAGCAGGCCCGCGATGCGGTTTACTATGGTCAGCAAAAACCAATGAACATACTGAACCCGCTGGCATGGGCAGAGTTTTTTGAGGCGTGGAAACGGGGCGATTTCCGCAGGCAAAGCAACCCTTATCTAGGCTCATCCAACTAACGACGCTTTCGCGGCACGCGGTTTCTGTTATCGTTACTTTATTAATAATCCCAATAGGAATTTGCACAATCTTAATAATGCATGTACCTACATTTATTTTATCTTTGAAAAAAATTTTGATCACTATTTAAAAAACTACAATCATGGCAGAGACCGCAACAACAACCAAATGGGTGATAGACGCAGCGCACAGCGAGATATCATTCAAAGTAAAACACCTGATGATCACCAATGTAAAGGGTGCATTCAAGGAGTATGAAGGGACCATTGTAACCAATGGCAACGACTTCAGCACCGCCGATATAGATCTGGCGATAAACCCGGCATCTATAGACACCAAGGACGCACAACGCGACGGCCACCTGAAGAGCGGCGACTTTTTTGATGTGGAAAACCACAAAGAGATCACCTTCCGCTCCAATACTATTGAAAAAACAACTGAAGGTTTTGAACTGTGGGGCGACCTGAGCATAAAGGGCATTACCAATCGTGTGAAGCTGGAAGTGGAATATGCAGGACTGGCTAAAGACCCATGGGGCAATGAAAAGGCCGGCTTTACCGTAAGCGGCAAAATAAACCGCAAGGAATGGGGCCTGAACTGGAACGCAGCCCTTGAAACAGGCGGTGTGCTGGTAAGTGACGAAGTGAAGATATCGGCCGACATACAGTTGCTGAAATCGAAAGAGCAATAATGCTGAAACCAATAACGTATTTTCGCAATAGCAGCCCCCTGTGGCTGCTATTGTGCTTATCACCTAAAACATTGCCATGTCCAATATCGGTATCATCATTGAAGAGCGGGCTGCCAGCATAGGGAGCTTTATGGTAGGCCGCCTGCTGCCCTTCCGTCAAAAGAGGATGGTAGGGCCCTTTATATTTATTGACCACCTGGGGCCAGCCGCTATGAGCGACCATGAAAATTTTGATGTTGGCCCCCACCCGCACATCGGCCTCTCCACACTTACATTCCTTTTTGAAGGTAGCATCATGCATCGCGACAGCCTGGGTAACGAAGTGGAAATAAAACCGGGCGAGGTGAACTGGATGACCGCCGGCCGGGGAATAGTACATTCTGAACGGACACCGGAATACCTGCGATGCTCAGACAAGCACCTGCATGGGCTGCAGATATGGGTGGCGCTGCCAAAGGAGCTGGAACAAATGGAACCTGAGTTTTTCCATATAAGCCATGGGGAGCTACCGCAATGGGACGAAGATGGTATTTCCTTCCGGCTGATAGCCGGAGCCACGATGGGGCGAAAGTCGCCAGTTCCAGTTTACAGCCCGCTTTATATAATAGAACTTAAATCATTAAAAGAGAATGAATTAAAAATAGGAGATAAACTATTTGGCGAGACCGCCCTGTATGTACTTGAAGGCAACGTGATGTGCGAGGGAAACACCTACGGACCCCGCCAATTACTGGTATCGGGCAACGCCTGGATGTGCGATATTACCCTGAACGCCGGCAGTACTATCTATATATTTGGCGGAGATCCATTTCCGGAAGAGCGGTACATTTACTGGAATTTTGTGGCGACATCCCAACAACTTATAGATGATGCCAAAGACAAATGGACGCGGCAACAGATGGGCAAAATTGCCGGCGACGATTCTTACGTGCATTTACCTGGACAGAATTCTTAACCGATAGCCAGCTTCTACACTGCTACATAGAAAAATCCATATCCTGGTTAACAGCAATTTATGCACATTCATCTAAAGTAGTAGACGAAACAATATCACCCAATAGCAATGTAAATCTGCTGTTTGAATGTATAAAATAATAAATGCCACTTACAGTAAGCGGCATTGTTATCGTTGCGAATCTACATTCTTCGGTACGGCTATTTATGCACGTACTCTTTGTATATTTTGTCCTTGAGCTCCATGAGCGTTTCCACCATCAGCGGCTTGGAAATAAAGCCATCCACATGCGGGTTGCTGAGGGAGAGTTCCCGGTCGGCACTGTGAAGTGATGATGAAGCGATGACGATGCTACAATTATCGCGAATGATCTGAGGCAATTTGTCGAAGTGCTCCAGAAATTCGAAACCGGTCATTCCGGGCATGTTCAGATCGAGAAAAATAACCTCCGGCAAATAGGCGATGTTAGCTATAAGATAGTCTAATGCATCGTAGCCGGATTCCATGCAGATCACAGTGTCGGCGAAGCCGGATTTCCTGACAACGCGTTCGCCCACAAATCGGTCTATGTAGGCATCATCGATGATCATCGCTTTCTTAAAACTGTCCTGTTGTTGCATAAGAAAAAAGTTAGTAGTTCCACCTTGTTTATTGCCCGATACATAAAAATTAGTTTATTCGCCTTTATGTTATCGGAATGTAAAACTAACATCTTTTTTTTGAATTAACAAACGATTTACAATTTATTTTTGAAATAATTTTTTAAATCATTGTTACGTAACCCCCTTACGGTCACCCTTTAAGAAAGCAATCCGCCCACAGATAATCTCGATTGTTATGACTAATTTTAGCTAACCTGGAAATAAGTAGAAAAATTGAGCAAAAAAACAGACATAGCCAAAAGTTGGTTTGCATATAAATCATGGCAACCTTATGATTTTCAAATAGATACATGGAAATCTATCAAATCAGGGCATTCTGGTCTGCTGAATGCGCCAACAGGGTATGGAAAGACTTATGCCATATGGTTCGGAATACTTCAACAATACTATGATAATCAAATAAAAACCAATAAATTACATTGTCTTTACATTACACCGCTGCGCGCTCTGTCTAAAGAGATATTCATGGCCACGACCAGGGTAAGTAATGATCTGCAACTCGATTATAAAATAGCGCTAAGGACAGGCGATACCAGCACAGCAGAACGTGCTGCGCAGAAAAAGAAAATGCCCCAGGCGCTCATTACCACCCCGGAGAGTTTGCACCTGCTTCTTGCCCAAAAAGATTACACTGATACTTTCAGTAAACTTACTTTTGTTATTGTAGATGAATGGCATGAGCTGATGGGCACTAAGAGAGGCGTGCAAATAGAAATGGCGCTGAGCAGGCTGAAAGCCATGAACCCAAACCTGATCATCTGGGGCATATCAGCCACTATCGGCAATCTGGAAGAGGCAAGAGATATACTGCTGGGTAGCTATGGAGATAAGAGGGCGCTTATCTCCAGCAGCCTGGAAAAGAAAATAGACATTCAGACCATTATCCCGGAAACCATAGAAAAATATCCCTGGGGCGGCCACCTGGGCATTCAATTGCTGGAACAGGTGCTGCCTATCATCCACCAAAGCCGCTCTACCCTACTCTTCACCAATACCCGGTCGCAGTGCGAGATCTGGTACCAGCGACTGCTGGAGCGGGAGCCCGACCTTGCCGGAGCTATGGCCATGCACCACAGCTCCCTGTCGGAAAGCACCCGGCAGTGGGTGGAGGACGCCTTGCATGAAGGCATATTGAAGGCCGTGGTGTGTACCAGCAGTCTGGACCTGGGTGTTGACTTCAGGCCGGTGGACACTGTTATCCAGATCGGATCGGCAAAGGGGGTAGCGCGCTTTATGCAGCGGGCGGGGCGCAGCGGGCACCAGCCGGGCGCGGTAAGCCGCATTCATTTCCTGCCAACCCACTCGCTGGAGATAGTGGAAGGCAGTGCGCTGCGGCATGCCATTAGCCACAAACAGATAGAAAGCCGGATACCTTACATCCGGTCGTTTGATGTATTGATACAATACCTGGTGACCCTGGCTGTTTCAGATGGGTTTAGGCCGCAGGAAGTATATGAGGAGATCATTAAGACCCACTGTTTTGCCTCGGTAAGCCGGGAGGAATTCAACTGGTGCCTCAATTTCATTACCCAGGGCGGTGAAATGCTTGACGCTTATGATGAATTTCACCGAGTAGTGGTTGAAGACGGCGTATATAAAGTGATCAGCAAACGAGTGGCCATGCGACACCGGCTGAGCATCGGGACGATTGTCAGCGACACCATGATACAAGTGAAATACCTGGGAGGCGGGAGCATCGGAGCCATTGAAGAGTGGTTCATCAGCCGGTTGAAACCCGGCGACTCGTTCTGGTTCACCGGGCGTAACCTGGAACTGGTGCGCATCAAAGATATGACCGCGTTTGTGCGCAGGAGCACCCGAAATAAGGGAGCATTCCCGTCGTGGCAGGGAGGAAGGATGCCATTGTCATCGCAATTGTCGGCCACCATTCGCCTGAAACTGGACGAACACGGAAACGGCAAAAAGAAAAAAGACGTGGAAATTTCGGCGCTGGCGCCGCTGTTCGAAGAACAAAAGCGGACATCGCACCTGCCGGAGGATAATGAACTGCTTATAGAAAAAGCCCGGAGCCGGGACGGCTACCATGTATTCATATACCCGTTTGAGGGCCGCAATGTGCACGAGGGGCTGGCTGCACTTTTTGCTTACCGCATAGCACAGATAAAACCCATGACGTTCTCAATTGCCATGAACGACTATGGCTTTGAGCTGTTGTGCGACCAGAATATCCCTATCGAGGAAGCGCTGGGCAATGCACTTTTTGACAGCCACGGGCTGACAGCAGACATATACGCGAGCGCGAACATAACTGAGATGGCCCGGCGGCGGTTCCGGGATATTGCCACCATATCCGGCCTGGTATTCAATGGCTACCCCGGCAAGCAAGTGAAAACGCGGCACATGCAGGCCAATTCGCAGCTATTCTTCAATATATTTGAAGAGAGTGAGCCAGGCAACCTGTTGTTGCAGCAGGCCTATGATGAGGTAATGACCTTTCAGATGGAGCAAGTGCGCATGACGGATGCGCTGGCAAGAATGGAGCACCAGGAAATTGTGATCAGGGAGTTAGAACGGTTCAGCCCGTTCTCGTTCCCCATACTCACCGAAAGGTTCCGTGAGCAATTCAGTAATGAAAAGATAGAGGACCGCATTAAAAAACTAATAGAACAGCAGACCAGGTGATCAAGATCGAGTTAAGGGGACAGGCAGTGGAATTGCTCAGGGAGAAAGCCCTGTTTCATCCCGGGGAGTCGCTATTGGTGATCGCAGATGTGCATCTGGGCAAGGCGCGCCACTTCAGAAGAGAAGGGGTAGCGATACCTGCACATGTGCAGCAGGAAGACTACAAGCGCCTGGACACACTGCTGCGCCAGAAAGCACCACGCAGTGTTTACTTCCTTGGAGACCTGTTTCACAGCAAGCTGAACCACGACTGGCATTATTTTTCAGAACTGATAGCAGCATTCCCTGATATACAGTTTACCCTTATCAAGGGCAATCACGACATTATTGACGAAAGGCAGTTTACCACGGCGGGCATTGTTGTTGTGGATGAGATAGAGACCGAGCATTTTCTCTTTACCCATGAGCCCGTGGAAGAAACACGGGGGAAGCTGAATATTGCGGGGCACATACACCCAGGATTTGTGCTGAGCGGAATGGCCAACCAGAGCATCAAACTACCTTGTTTTTACCTGACCGGGGAGCTAATGCTGATGCCCGCATTTGGCGTACTCACCGGTCTTTATAGCATAGCAGCAAAAAAAGGAGCATCGGTATTCCTGGTGCTGCCGGATGGCATAAAGCATATCCATTAAAAAAGGGGCCGGAGCCCCTTTTATCATTATTTACTAACTGCCAATTTTATCGTAACCGAATTGCCGCCGCTTGCAATGCGCAGCAGGTATAAGCCTGGGGCAATGCCCGGAACGGACACCTGACGGGAGAACGCGGATGATTCATTTATCCGGTCGGAGTACACCACCTTACCGGCTACATCTGTTATGGTCATTGATCCGTTGATGCCATTAGCACTTTGCAGCGTAAATGAGCCCTGGTTAGGATCGGGATAAACAGAAATGCTGGTACCGGCCAGCGTAACATCCGGCACGGCCAGGAAATTATCCACCACTTTTATCTGGTTGCTGTTCTGCGAAACCGGCGAAGCACATGGCAGGCTGGAGGTCATGCTGCAGTATACAGTCTCGTTGCTGTCGATAGTTGTAGCGAACGACGGGCCAGTTGCACCAGGTACCGGGCTTCCGTTGATGTACCATTGATAACCCGGTGTAGCACCGCCATAAGTTATCTCGGCAGTGAACATTACCGTCTCGCCCTGATAGGCTATTGTATCATTAGGGACAACGCTGATAGTGATAGAAGGGTAAATATTCGGGCTTACGGTCATGGAAGACGTAAAAGACGATGTATCCGGCAGCGCGCATGTAGCATTGCTGATCATCGACACACCCACCACATCGCCATTTACGGGCACATAGCTGTAGGTATTCGCCGAACTTACTACAGATCCATTGATCGTCCAGGTGTAGGCAGGAGCTGTGCCACCATTGGTAGGCGACGCCAGAAAATGAACTGTATCGCTGCCGCAGGAAACGAAACCCGGTAACGCGATAGCTGTAACTGAAGCTGGTACCGAAGCCACGACATTTACCGGAATAGACGCATAACAAGCAGGGCCGGTGGTATAAGTGATGAGTACAGAACCGCCGGTGACACCAGTAACTACGCCTGTGCCCGCATCTACAGTTGCAACGGAGAAGCTGGCGCTGTGCCATGCACCGCCAGGAGTGGGGTCGGAAAGTGAAATGGTGCGGCCTGCACACACTACGGAAGGACCATCTATAGCCGCAGGAGGCGCGCTTACGGTAAGAGATGCCGTTGATGCGCCACAGGCTGAGGAAAAGGATAAGAGGACCGAGCCCGGCGAATATGCCGCAACGACGCCGGTAGAACTAACGCTGGCAACGGCAGTATCACTACTATGCCATGTTCCTCCCACTGATGTATCGGCAACTACGAGCACCCCCCCCGGGCAAATATTAGTAATACCGGTGATCGGGCCCGCAGAAGTGCCGATATCTACGGGAGAAGAAACAAAACAACCGGTAGTTGGATTTGTGTAAAAAATAGTAACAGTGCTTACGACCAGCCCGGTAACCACGCCCGCGCTTGAAACGGTGGCATGAGCGGTGTCCGAGCAACTCCATACGCCGCCGGAAGTACCGTCAGTGAAAGAGGTTGGTGATCCCAGGCACACCATTGACGGCCCGATGATAGCAGCTGGTGTAGGATGAACAGTAACCGGTGCGGAAAGCGCCGTTGAATTGCCGCACACATTGGTTGCTGTGAGCGTGTATATGCCAGAGTTGGCTGTGGTAACTGAAAATGAAGCACTGGCGGTGCTGGCCGAATAACCGCCCGGGCCGCTCCAGGAATAGCTTGCTGCGCCGGAGGCGCTGCCAGAAAGGATAAGCGAGCCACCGGGACAAAGTGCTGCCGGCGTTGCAGAAGCAACAAGAGATGTAGGCGTGGTATTGACAGAGACAAAGGCAGAAGCCGGCGTGCAACCAGGTACCGTATATTGGATGGTTGCGGTTCCGCTCCCCGTTCCGGTTACGACACCTGTGGGTGACACTGTGGCTACAGTAACTGGTGTGGCACTCCACGTGCCGCCTGTAACTGACTCAGACAATGTAGTGGTGGCTGTAGCGCAAACGGAAAACGTTCCGGTAATAGCCACCGGAGGGGTGCTGACAGCAACACTTGCTGTTGTTGCCGTAGCAGTGAGGGAAGTGGTGCCACAAGCATTAGTAGCAGTAAGCGTGTAAATGCCAGCACTGGCCGCAGTAGCTGTGATAGTTGGGCTTGCAGCAGTAGATGTGAACCCGCCGGGGCCTGCCCACGAATAGCTGGTAGCCCCAGATGCACTGCCGGTAAGCGAGAAGGAGCTACCGGAACATACACTTGAAGGAGCTGTAGCAGTAACGCTGGTTGGCGTCGTGCAATAGGTGATCTGCAGGTAAGGCGCATGGGTGCCGGTTGTTGCCGCAGTGCCACCAAGTCCGGTGATCTTATACAGCCTGCTGCCGCCACCTGTGAAGCAAATAGAAACAGTATCTCCGATATTGTGGGCCACGAAAGTATCTGATGCTGCAGTAGTGGCCAGCGTATGATTGCCTGTGGTAGTACCGTAAGTGGCTGTGGTCAGAGACGTGCCGGCCGTGCAATCCGAATAAAGAGTAGATGGAGTGCCGGAAAAATCAGCGAGGTTGCCGGTATATCCATAGGTATTCCAGCCCGAAGGAGTTCCGCTACCTCCATAGGTGGCCGTGTTGAATCCGATAATCACACTGGTTATCTGTGCATTGTGGGGAATAACGGTAGAATCAAGATAAAATACCGCCCAACCATTGTAAGACGTAGGGGTTGTACCACTCCATATAGCACCGCTGGTGGCAGCCGTTGTTGTAGTATGACCAGTTTTAAACGTACCGGCTGCGCTGGTACTGTAGAGCGTGACGGTGGTTTGGGCAGACGCCGTCAGGCCTGTTAACACTAAAAATGAAAAAATGAAAGATTTCAACATATGAAGTATACTTTGCAATATTATCTATCTGGGTTTGCGTTAAAGATAACAAAAAAATGAACAGGGCAAAAATGTGCTTCTCACATTTTTTACTTAGGCTACTGTTAAATGCTATTGTAAAGACAACAATGGCAGTTAAAAACGTTGGATGATAATATGAATTTGTGCAACCCTGTTGATTTGAAGGATAAAAAACGGCATTGTAAGATTGTACTGGACAAAAGTGCCTGACAACAAAATAATTTCTATACAATATTTCAATAACACATAAATGTAGCTACACTTATGCTGAAAATTCGTCCAGATGCGTTACCGCATAGTCTAGCATCACACGCTCGGTGGGCAGGTTCAGCGCCTGATAGCGTTCGTCGAGGCTTTCAAATTCTTTGAATTCTTCATATAGCGCTGCAAACTCCTCCACGGTTGTCTGGCGGCCGAGTTGTTCCCGGTTCAGTACATATACCTTCAGCACGTCGTCCAGTACCTGGGCCATGTCGCCGGCACTTATGCGCATCAATTGCTCTATCATAGACGGCAGCAGGCTGATGTAACCATTCTGTATGAACTGGATAAAGCCACCCTGCCCCACCTGGGTGCGCAAGTAGTCATAAGCCAGTAATAGTTGCTGACCGGGTGAAAGCTCGTCAATGAATTCAAAATCCTGGCGTTTATATAGTTCCTCATGCAGGGGCTGCACCAGCAGATCATACATCTCGTCGTAGTTGCCGCGCTCATGTGCTTTTGTCACTGCCTGCCTGTCCAAAACCGGAAGAAAATTGCTCACCATAATACTATCTTTACCGCGATGAAAAATACATTAATTACCATGCCTGACCAATTGCGGAAGGCGATTTTTCTCATTTTGTTGCTCTGCTGCGTCATCCTGCCGCTTGATGCAACACCCAATATGCCCCTTTATGTAAGCGCACCCATAGCCTTGCTCATGGGCCTTATTGTGGCGCTGGTAATGGGACACCCCTACCTGAAAATGAACAAAAAAGCCACTACGATATTGTTGCAGACATCGGTGGTATTGCTGGGTTTCCAAACCAACCTGGAGCATGCCATGAAGGCCGGAAGTAAGGGGCTTATTTTTACTATAGCGACAATAGCTTTGACGCTAGGCGTAGGCTACCTGCTGGGCAAATGGCTAAAGATTGATAAAAAGATATCCTACCTTATATCTAACGGAACAGCCATTTGCGGCGGCAGCGCCATTGCTGCCGTAGCCCCGGTGGTGAATGCAGATGACCATGAAATAAGCGTGGCGTTGGGGACTGTTTTCATCCTCAACTCCATTGCCCTGTTGATATTTCCGGAGATAGGCCATGCCCTGTCGCTGAGCGCAGAACAGTTTGGTACGTGGTGTGCCATAGCCATACACGATACCAGCTCAGTAGTGGGTGCGGCCAGCAGCAGCTACTATAAAGGCACCGATGCCCTGCAGATAGCCACCACCATCAAGCTGGAACGGGCGCTATGGATCATCCCCATTACGCTGTTGACCGCCTACTTTCAGAAAAACACAGGTAAAAAGATAAAGCTGCCTTACTTCATTCTTTATTTTATTATAGCCATACTGGTATCTACCTACCTGCCCGCTTATTTGCCGGCATTGAATACCAAATTCGACATACATGCGCCATTTGCCAAAGCCGACAATACGTTGTTCGGTTACCTGTATCTCGTGGGCAAGAAGGGATTGGTGGTGACTTTGTTCCTTATCGGTTCCGGCTTGTCGCTGGGCACCATCCGGCAGGTGGGCTTTAAACCCATTTTACAGGGTATATTGTTGTGGATATTGATCGGCAGCTCGTCGCTGCTGGTGATTAAGGGGTGTCTTAACTAGGATTTTTGGGATTAGGAAGATGCAGGAATGCATGTGTCGGGAGGGTAATATATATGGCTTGCAGCAAGCATGAATCTGGGGTTTTAGGATGGCTGTAATGAAAAATGTGTGTCGCTCTGAAATAACAGGACAGGCCATACAATTTCAGACGAGGGTGTACTTTGCTTATTGCGGCTACCTCTCATCGCTGACTAATTCCACGGCTACAAGATCTTTTGAAGGTCCGAAAATGAAGTGATAGCGCAAGGTGAGGCAATATGGACGGCGTGGTTGATGCTTAAATATTGCAAAATTCTGCCCTCTTTTCCATCTTTAAAATCTTGGTATTGCTTTTGATTTTCGGGGTAACAACCTTACCTTTGCGCAAAATTTCATAAGGACTTAAATTTTTTCATACATTATTTATGCCAAACGTTGGTAAGATCAAACAAGTAATCGGGCCGGTAGTGGACGTATATTTTGGCGGCGACTCCAAGTTGCCTGAAATATTTAACGCGCTGGAACTGACCCGTGAGAACGGCGACAAACTGGTATTGGAAGTGCAGCAGCACCTGGGTGAAGACAGCGTTCGCGCAGTGGCGATGGACGGTACTGAAGGTCTGATGCGCGGTATTGAAGTACGCGATACAGGTAAGGCGATAGCTATGCCAACAGGCGACCAGATATATGGCCGCCTGTTCAACGTGACCGGCGATGCTATTGATGGTCTGGCAGTTCCTAACAAGGAAAATGGCCGCCCCATCCATGCCAAACCGCCTAAGTTTGAAAATCTTTCCACATCATCTGAAGTACTGTTCACCGGTATCAAGGTAATTGACCTGATCGAGCCATACGCAAAGGGTGGTAAGATCGGCCTGTTTGGTGGTGCGGGTGTTGGTAAAACCGTATTGATCCAGGAGCTCATCAATAACATCGCAAAAGCACACTCCGGTCTGTCGGTATTTGCGGGTGTGGGCGAGCGTACACGTGAGGGAAATGACCTGATGCGTGAAATGATCGAAGCGGGTATCGTTAAATATGGCGAAAAGTTCAGGCATAGCATGGAAGAAGGCGGCTGGGACCTGAGCACAGTTGATATGAACGAGCTGAAGAGCAGCCAGGCTACCTTCGTGTTCGGACAGATGAACGAACCACCGGGAGCACGTGCACGTGTGGCACTGTCTGGTCTTACTGTGGCTGAGTACTTCCGCGATGGCGATGGTACAGGCAAGGGTAAAGACATCCTGTTCTTCGTTGATAATATCTTCCGTTTCACCCAGGCGGGTTCCGAAGTATCGGCGCTGCTGGGCCGTATGCCATCAGCGGTGGGTTACCAGCCTACCCTGGCTACAGAGATGGGTCTGATGCAGGAGCGTATCACTTCTACCAAAAATGGCTCTATCACCTCCGTACAGGCGGTATATGTACCTGCGGATGACTTGACCGATCCGGCCCCGGCAACAACTTTTGCCCACCTGGATGCGACAACCGTACTTGACCGTAAGATCGCTGACCTTGGTATCTATCCAGCGGTTAACCCGCTTGAATCAACATCTCGTATCCTTACCCCGGCTATCGTGGGTGAGCAGCACTACAACTGCGCTAACCGCGTGAAGCTGATCCTGCAGCGCTATAAGGAACTCCAGGATATCATCGCCATCCTGGGTATGGATGAACTGAGTGAAGAAGATAAGCTGACAGTGGCCCGCGCACGTAAGGTGCAGCGCTTCCTGTCGCAGCCGTTCCACGTGGCTGAAGCGTTCACTGGTCTGAAGGGCGTGCTGGTTCCTATCGAGGAAACCATCCGCGGCTTTAACATGATCATGGACGGCGAAGTGGATATGTATCCTGAAGCGGCCTTCAACCTGGTAGGTAACATCGACGATGCTATAGCCAAGGGCAAGAAGCTGATGGAGCAGGCGAAAAACTAATGAGCCAATTCGGCAATTCGACAATGTGACAATGCTCCCTGTCGTTGCCCAATAGGCACAAAAACAATTATTCATGCATTTGATGCTAGACAAAATGATTGTCGAATTGTCAAATTGCCGAATTGTCAAATTTGAAACATGCAATTAGACATTTTAACACCGGAGCATAAGGTTTTCAGCGGCAATGTATATGGCATACAGTTGCCGGGCACTGATGGCTCTTTCGAGATACTGGAGAACCACGCCCCGATGATCGCATCGCTGGGTAAGGGCAAGATGAAGGTACTTAAGGATAAGCACAGCACAGAGGTTTATGATATCTCTGCCGGCTTTGTAGAAGTACTGAATAACAAAACCAGTGTATTGATAGAAGATGCCACAGCGCAGTCGTAGCCGTTTCCGGTAAACGCATATTTGAATATTATCCCGCATCCGCAAGGTGCGGGATTTTTTTTACTCCGCCTTTCTCACCTCAATTTTAGCGAGGCATTTCAAGTGCCGGCGGCCAGGGTTGGTGTCTGTAGAAGATACTACAAGGATATTGTCCTCCATACCTTCAAGAGATCTGCCATCCTCACCAGTGACTATATAGACGTGGTTGCCGAGGTCGTTATTGAACAGCTCGTTCCAGGAATAAACATTCGTATAACCATCGGATGCGGTTAGCACGAAATAAACTGCGTTGAGTTCTTTGGGTTTGTCGCCGGCATTCACCTCCGCCTTTTCAAGGAATTGCTTCAGAAGAACACCTTTGGCACCTTTTACCGTGCGCTTGTCTTCGCCCTTCTGGTTCTTTATGGCAATGTCGCCTATAGGCGTTTGCGGCAGTGCTTTGATATCGGCAAGGGTAACGGTAACGGGATGGTTGACCAGGCCACTTATGGTGAACTGGGTTGTTGGCTCAATATGGCGCTGTGCCAGTGCAGGCAGGCAGGCTATGATCAGAAATGCGAAAAATATCTTTTTCATTTTACTGGCGGATGAATTTGCTGGTGGTTACCTGCTCACCCTTCTGGCCCACGCACTTGATGAAATAAATGCCCGGAGCCAGTGGTGCGCTGTTGAACTGAATGAGATTGCGCCCGTCGTGGCAGAACGTGCGCGGCAAGTGATCTACCACCCTTCCACTTATGTCGCAGATGATAAAGTCCACCACCTGGTCTTCATCGAGGGAAAACTCAAGATTGACAAAATCGAGTGTGGGATTGGGGTAAAGCTTTGTATAGGACGGCGTTTTAACCTGGGTGGGCACCGCGGTATAATATGGAGAGCGAAGTTCAGCCATATAGTTGCCGTATTTGCGCAGGTGTGTGCCAAATATCCCTTCTACCCACACGGCGCCCAGGCCGCTCCACAAGGGCTGGCTGCCGCTGTAGTCGCCCCAGCGCTGCTGCTTTTGTGCCAGCATGCTAATGGTGCTATCACCTTTGCGGATGGTGACCATGTCGGAGAAACCGGTACCATCGAAGAAGATGGCGCCGAAAGCCGGGAAGGTATTAGGACCGGAATAGTTGAACGATAGGATAGATTGGTTGGCGCCACCTGTATTGCCTGCGTAGGAAATATTGGGATAGCCGAGATCGAGCGTATCTATGCTGAAGATGCGGCCGGTGAGGGACGGACTTGTAGCATAGTTGCTGATGACCCCATGGAAAATGCCCGAGCTACCGTTGAGCGGGTTTACAGACGTGGCTACAAACTGTATCTCGTTTGCCGTAATAAAGCCACCGAGCACACGGTTGTCATTGGTAGCCAGCGATAGTGAAGTGTCGGGCTGGCGCGCATCTGGAGGCACACCGTAAGACAACGAACTGACAACCGGCGTCACGGTAAGCGCACCGGAACTGCCAATGGTGTCCGGTATCTTTACAAGGAAAAATGAATCATTGAGCACATCGAAGTCGCGGTCGGAGAGAAAGTATTGGGCAGGGCCCTGAACGCCATCACCGGCATTGAGCGGATACAGGCAACGGATATAAGAGCCATTGTAGGCAACGCTATCCCATATCTGGTAAGTAAGTGCGGTATCTCCGTTATAGCCATCCTGTTTGCGCACCTGGTAAATGACGGTGCGGATAAAGCCAGCCTGCCAGCTACTATCGTATTTGATCTTGTTACCCGTCAGAAAAAATTCGTTGTGGGTGATGGATATTGCCGGGTAATCGAACCATGTGGTATCACCCATATAATCGCCATAGAACTTGTAAAAGTTCCAACTGCCGGTGGGGTCATTGGTCTGCGAGAAGCCCAGCACTATATAGTTGCGGGAATCGATGGCATTGAGCATGACGCAGATAAAACGGTCGGCTTCGGGATCATAGACCACCTTGGGATCGTAGCGATAGTCGGACAATAAGCTATTGAGCCCCACGGATGCAGAAAGCGGTTCCAGCCCTTTGCGCAGGGTGTATGCCCCGGTAGTGGCATTATGCACAGAAATGAATGTATTGGTAACAGAAACAGCCTGTGAATTATTGTTGATGGCCATGTAATTATCAGGAGGCACGCCGGTATTGCTGTCGGCAACAAAATTGTAGCTCACAACCGGTGCTGGAACCGAGCTGGTTGCCTTCCACTTTATGGTGTTCAGCTTCCTGGGGAAGTGGGCTGCCTCTTGTTGCTTTACCGCCTGAAGCTGCGCCTGTTGCTGCATGCCATCAGGGTCAGCAGCCTCCAGGCTAAATACAGCAGTACCGTATTTATCATCAAGGTCGCGGAGCACAACGGTCGCTGCCTTTGATGCCTTAAATACTTTGGGGTGTGCGCTTTGGGCCCATGTGGCATGGATAGCAAGAATGAGTGCAAGAAACAGTAATGACTTCCTCATGATGAACATTTGTATAAAATTAAAAAACCTCCGCAAAAGCGCGGAGGTTTTCTGTATCTGATAAATTTATTATCCCTGTAAAGCTGCCGCGCCGCTCACGATCTCGGTAAGCTCGGTGGTAATAGCGGCCTGGCGTGCACGGTTGTAGCTGATCTTCAGTGATTTCAGCATTTCGTTGGCATTTTCACTAGCCTTATCCATGGCGGTCATGCGGGCGCCATGCTCAGATGCGTTGGCATCCAGAACGGCTTTGTACACCTGTGTATTCAATATCTTAGGCATCAGCTCCTGCAGAAGTATGTCCATTGAAGGTTCAAAGATGAAATCTATATTCTTGCTGCCCTTGCCCTGCTGCACCTTAGGTATAGGCAGGTAAGGCTCACTCACAAACTCCTGCGTGGCAGCATTTTTGAACTGGCTGTAAACAATTTCGACGCGGTCATAGTCTTTACGAAGGAAACCCTGTTGTGCAAAAACTGCGGCACGGCGCACGTTGTCGAAAGTGAGATCACCGAACATTTCCCAGAAATCGCTCACCACCTTATAGCCATAGCGGCTGAAGTATTCGTAGCTCTTCTTGCCGATAGGCATAATAGAGACATTGCCTTTGCTGTTCTGCGCGGCATATTTGGTCTCAATGATATTGCGGGTAAGCTTGATGACATTGGCATTATAGGCGCCACACAGGCCACGGTCGCTGGTAATAGCGATCAGCAGCACCTTTTCAACAGGGCGCTCATCGGCAAGCGGCATATTGACATCAGACGATACACTGCTCACGATATTGCTGAGCATCTCCTGCAGCTTACGGGAATAAGGGCGCATTTGCAGGATAGCATCCTGGGCGCGGCGCAATTTGGCTGCGCTCACCATCTTCATTGCCTTGGTTATCTGCTGCGTTGATGTTACCGACTTGATCCTGTTACGTACCTCTTTGAGCTGGCCCGACATATTATTCTAAATATCTATTGTTAATCTGGGTGCAAAGTTATCGATTCAGGGTCAATAAAGCAAAATATAGCGCCTTTGAATTACAACACACCACCAACTATATCTGATTTTTTAATGTGGCATACCCAAAGCTATATACAGCGTAATTTACGGCCGTGAATAAGTATATAATAGCGGTGGGATTAATGGCCCTGCTGGCGGGAAATGTGACGGCGGCGGAGCTGTTCATTCCTATGGGCAAAAAAGGGCAGGCCAACCACCTGAGGGCCTATGGTATAGTCTATTCAGCCCTCCAGGCACACATTAGGGTAGACTGGCTGCTGAACTATGAAGGAGGCAGTTTTGCGATGCCCTACACAGATTCTATGGCGGCCTTATGCGACCAGCGGGGTGTAAGCTGGAACATAATGACCGGTGCCGACTACCGCGACCTGAAGAAAGAAGTGAAAGGCCTGAAGTATAATGGCAACGTTGTTGCCCTGAAGCGGGCGCCACGGATAGCCGTATATACCCCACTGAACAAAGAACCCTGGGACGACGCAGTGACACTTGCCCTGACCTATGCGCAAATACCTTTCGATAAACTTTATGTGGATGAAGTGATGGCCGGCAAACTGGACAACTATGACTGGCTGCACCTGCATCATGAGGATTTCACGGGTCAGTACGGGAAATTCTGGCTCCAGTACCGCGATGCCCAATGGTATAAGGATGATGTGCGCACCACCGAAGAGCTGGCCGCAAAATATGGCTATAAAAAAGTGCAACTGATGCAACTGGCCGTAGTGAAGCGCATCCGGAGCTTTGTGAAGAATGGCGGCAACCTGTTTGCCATGTGCTCTGCGACAGATACCTATGACATAGCACTGGCCGCGGATACGGTGGACATCTGCGCGGCACAGTTTGACGGCGACCCACCCGACCCCGCGGCTCAACAAAAGCTGAACTTCAATAAGTGCTTTGCTTTCACAGGTTTTACTTTGTTCACAGATCCTCAATTCTACGAGTTTTCGTCGATAGACAATACCAACTTCCGGCATGTGGCACGGGACAGTGATTATTTCAGGCTGGAGGATTTTTCAGCCTCGGATGAGGTGATACCTACCATGCTGTGCCAGAACCATGAGCGGACAATAAAAGGCTTTATGGGGCAGACCACTGCCTTCAGAATGGAAGCAATAAAAGACGATGTGACCATTATGGCCACGTGTGATGCTGCCCACGAAGCGCGGTATATACATGGGGAACATGGAAAAGGTTCGTGGACATTTTATGGCGGCCACGACCCCGAAGACTATGCACACCCGGTTGGCGCGCCACCTACCGACCTTGACCTGCACCGCAATTCTCCGGGCTACCGGCTGATACTGAACAATGTGCTGCTGCCGGCGGCAGTTGCCCAGGCATCCGACGATACACTTGAAGTTATCGCGCGTGAACAGGTGCTTGTTAATCCCCCTGCGCCTGCGACAAGCAAGGTCAGTATCACAACAGATCCATTAAAGAACGAGCTGACGTTGCATTGCCACGAGCCCGAAAACTGCATCATAAAAAATGTGCAACTGCGCAACGGAAAGGGCAAAACAGAACTCGATAAAAACTTTAATTCGGCAGAGGTGCACATAAGTCTGAATGGGCTGCCAGCAGGGGTTTATGAGATAGTAGTGAACGGAAAGAACGCGGGAAAAGTGGTGAAGGAGTAATTGTTTAACAAAGCCTTTGGAGCATTCGCGTAGGAGATTATAGCGTAATTTATAGTGTTGATGACGTCGTAAGGATAGTTGGAGTAAGGCGTATAGAACACAGAAAAGATATTTACGAATAACTACTGACCTATTGTTAAAAATCGCATTCACTTCTTCCTTTTTTATTTTATTGAGGTAATTTACAGTCATGATAAGCAGGTTGCGGACCCTATTGCTGTGTGCTGTGCTGGTGTTGGGGAGTTCTTATGCACAGGCATCTAAGCTGTTCATCCCCATGGATGCAGAAGGACAGGCCAACCACCTGAAGGCCTATGGAATTGCATACGCAGCTATGCAGGCGAACATGACGGTGGACTGGCTACTGAATTACAAGGGCGGCAGTTTTGCCATGGATGATGCAGAAAGCATTGTGCGGCTATGTAAGCTCCGGGGTGTAACCTATGAGATACTGGGTGAGGCAGAATATACTGCCGTCATTACCGAGGTAGCCAACCCGGATTTTAACGGCGACATCATTAAGCTGGAGAAGGCGCCTAAAATAGCAGTTTACACCCCACCTAACAAAGAGCCGTGGGATGATGCTGTGACGCTGGCGCTCACATATGCAGAAATACCGTTTGATAAGGTTTATGACGATGAAGTGCTGGCCGATGACCTGCATAAGTATGACTGGCTGCACTTACACCATGAGGATTTTACGGGCCAATATGGTAAATTCTGGGGCGCCTACCATAATGCAGACTGGTACCAGAACGACCAGCGCAGCGCTGAAGCTATGGCTGCAAAACATGGCTTTAAAAAAGTATCGCAACTGAAGCTGGCGGTAGCCAAGAAGATAAGGGATTTTGTGGCCGGTGGCGGCTTTATGTTTGCTATGTGTTCGGCTACCGATAGTTATGATATTGCCCTGGCTGCTGACGGTGTGGACATTTGCGCGGAGATATATGACGGTGACCCGGCGGACCCAGATGCGCAAAGCAAGCTGGATTTTTCGAAATGTTTTGCATTTAAGGATTTCACCCTGGTACGCGACCCATTGCACTACGAATACTCCAATATTGACAATACCGAGTTCAGACGTGTGCCGAAGAACCTGGATTATTTTACGCTGTTCACCTTTTCGGCAAAATTTGACCCGGTGCCAGCCATGCTGTGCCAGGACCATACTACCACCATTAAAGGCTTCTATGGCCAGACCACTGCATTCCGCAAGGAAGTGCTGAAATCGAGCGTGCTGGTGATGGGCGAAAATAAAGCCGCCAACGAGGCGAGGTACATACACGGTGAATACGGCAAAGGCACCTGGACATTTTATGGGGGCCATGATCCTGAAGATTACCAGCACAATATCGGCGACCCTAAGACCGACTTGTCACTCCACCCCACCTCACCCGGCTACAGGCTCATATTGAATAATGTGCTTTTCCCGGCTGCTAAAAAGAAACCGAGAAAAACTTAAGAGCTTCTCCAGGCCCCCGTCCGAATGGCCCGGGCGGCTCTCCGAAGGAGAGGGATACGTCATTGGCGCCTCATTAATTTTTGCTGCCTTTTTTATAAGTAACCCTGCCGAACCAGAGGGCATTGTTTGCGTAAGAAAAAAAACATAATATACGCCAAGTTTTCAGATGTTGCGCTGGTTACAGGCCATTCTGTCTATTGCAACGAAAAATGTATGCCATTTTTTCAGCAAGTTTAAAATGGTACATTTTTTATGATTAGATAGTAACCGAAAAGACGAACATATGAATCTAAATAATTTCACTATCAAAGCGCAGGAGGCCGTGCAGCAGGCACAGCAGATCGCGTTCAATAACCAAAGCCAGAGTATTGAGACCCCACACTTGTTGCAGGCATTGCTTGACGACAAGGAGGGCCCTATCAGTTATTTGCTGAAAAAGAACAATGTCAATATTCCGTTCGTAGAGAATAAGCTCCGGGAGCAGATAAGCCGCATGCCTAAGATAGGCAGTGGTGAGCCTGGACAGAGCATCAGCCGCGATGTGAACAACGCAGTATTGCGCACTGCGAACATCCTGAAGACATTCGGCGATGAATTTGTGACGCCTGAGCATTTGCTGATAGCGCTGCTACAGGTAAATGACGACACCGCCAAATTATTGAAGGACGCCGGCCTGACCGAAAAAGGTCTGGAGGCAGCCATCAAGGAACTGCGCAAGGGCAGCACCGTAAACTCACAAACCGCAGAGCAGCAATACAATTCGCTGCAGCGCTACGCCAAGAACCTGAATGAACTGGCCCGCAATGGCAAGCTTGACCCGGTAATTGGCCGAGATGAAGAAATACGGCGCACCCTGCATATACTGAGCCGCAGATCGAAGAACAACCCGATATTGGTAGGTGAGCCAGGTGTGGGTAAGACAGCCATAGTTGAAGGGCTGGCCCACCGCATTATTAATGGCGACGTGCCTGAGAACCTGCGCTCTAAGATCATTTATGCACTGGATATGGGTGCGCTGATGGCAGGAGCCAAGTACCGCGGCGAGTTTGAGGAAAGGTTGAAAGCTGTAGTGAAAGAAGTATCTGAAAGTGATGGCGCGATCATTCTTTTCATCGATGAGATACATACACTTATTGGCGCGGGCGCCATGGAAGGCGCTATGGACGCCGCCAACATACTGAAACCCGCACTGGCACGCGGCGAACTGAGGGCCATAGGTGCCACAACGCTGAACGAATACCAGAAATATTTTGAAAAGGACAAGGCACTGGAAAGGCGTTTCCAGAAGGTGTTTGTGGATGAACCGACGCCCGAGGATGCCATCTCCATTCTGCGTGGATTGAAAGACCGCTACGAAAGCCACCACCAGGTGCGCATCAAGGACGAGGCTATCATTGCCGCGGTGGAACTGAGCCACAGGTATATTACCGACCGCTTTTTACCAGACAAGGCCATAGACCTGATAGACGAAAGTGCAGCCAAGCTGAAGCTGGAGATCAACTCTATGCCAGAGGAGCTGGATGAACTAGAACGCCGCATCCGCCAGTTGGAAATAGAACGCGAGGCCATAAAAAGGGAAAATGACGCCACCAAGCTAAAAGAATTGGGACAAGACATTTCTCTGCTGACGGTGCAGCGCGATACGCTGAAAGCCAAATGGCTGGAAGAAAAGGAAGTTGTTGACAAGATCAACAAATCGAAAAATGCGATCGACCACCTGAAAGTGGAAGCGGAACAGGCAGAGCGTGAAGGCGACTACGGTAAGGTGGCCGAGATACGCTACGGCAAAATAAAGGAGCACGAAGCAACGATTGAAAACCTGTCGAAGCAGTTGCACGACATGGACGGGCAGCACAAACGATTGCTGAAGGAGGAAGTAGATGCAGAAGATATAGCCGAAAATGTGGCCAGGGCTACGGGCATACCTGTGCAGCGCATGCTGATGAGCGAGCGCAGCAAACTGCTGAACCTGGAAGATGAGCTGCACAAACGTGTGGTGGGCCAGGACGAAGCCATAGAAGCAGTGGCTGACGCCATTCGTAGGGGCCGTGCAGGACTGCAGGACCCACGCAGACCAATTGGCTCTTTCATATTCCTCGGTACGACCGGTGTAGGTAAGACCGAGCTAGCCAAGGCGCTCGCCGAAATACTGTTTGACGACGATACGATGATCACCCGCATAGATATGAGCGAGTACCAGGAAAAGCACAGCGTGAGCAGGCTGGTGGGTGCGCCTCCGGGATATGTGGGCTATGATGAAGGTGGCCAGCTTACCGAGGCGGTGCGCCGCAAACCATATTCCGTGGTGCTGTTTGACGAGATAGAAAAAGCGCATCCTGATGTATTCAATACGCTGCTGCAGGTGCTGGATGATGGCCGCCTGACCGATAACAAGGGCCGTGTGGTGAACTTCAAGAATACCATCATCATCATGACCAGCAACATTGGCAGCCACATTATACAAGAGAATTTTGCGGAGATAAAGAATGAGGAAGATGTGGAACGGGTGACAGAGGCTACCAGGGAGCAGGTGATGGATGTGCTGAAGCAGACCTTACGCCCGGAGTTCCTGAACAGGATAGATGACGTGATCATGTTCCGCCCGCTGATGCGCAAGGAAATTAAGGGTATCATCCGCATACAGTTGCAGCAGTTGCAAAAACAGCTCAGCGAACAAGGTATTACGCTTGATTTCACAGATTATGCTCTGGACTACCTGGCACAGAAGGGCTTTGACCCGCAATATGGCGCAAGGCCGCTGAAGAGGGTGATACAGAAAGAGATCATCAACCTGCTGAGCAAGAAGATCATTGCCGGCGATATAGATAAGAGCAAACCCGTGCTGATAGACGTTTTTGATGGCATAGTGGCCATGAGGAATGACGCGGCAACGGGCGCAGTGACCAAATAAATTGTGGGTTTATAATAAATAAAAGAGGCACGCGATGCGTGCCTCTTTTATTTGCAAAAAAGCACTTTACGGGGTATGAATGTCCATCTGAAACCCATCATGACCAACGCCCGATGTGCCCGAAGCCGTGTAGTGATAGGCTACGCTGTCGTTTGTGCAATAGTAAGTAATATTAGTGCTGGCAAAAGGTGCCGGCGAAAAAGCATAACTATTGGTAACGCTGCTGTAGCCTGTACAGAATAAGGTATATCCTAAAAAAAGTATACTGGCCGAGTCCAGCGCCTGAATGTTTATGGCAGAATCGATAACAGGTGTAGCAACAGCGCCATTACGCTCATACTGGCCATTCCACAACCGGGTGCCGTTCAAATGACCAATATAGGGGCAATTAACGGTTGGCAAAACGGTGATGTGCTCACTGACATTTGCGCTGCCATTTACAGTGAGCACAACAGTCATGGTGCCAGTAGCATTATACACATGATCCGGAGCATAACTGGAAGAGCCCGAGCCATCGCCGAATTGCCAGGAAAGCGATGCACCAGTGGGAAAAGTAGAGTCTATTGGTAAAAAGTAGTCGGTCTCCCCTTTATACACGACCGTGTCGCAGTTGAACCTGTAAGCAATCGGTGTTGCGCTGGTACCGGAGTTCTTTTTGCACGCGGTGAAACAGACGCAGAAAATAATGGCTGCCGGAATGAGGTATTTCATAAGAACGGGTTTTAGTGCATCATAAAGTTAAGAGATTTTAATGTATCTGAAATATCAACGGGAAGCTATTTTTGACTGGCAATAAATGCTGATGACGCGTATAGGACTCATATCGGACACCCATAGTTACCTCGACGATGCCGTCTTCAGGCATTTTGAAAAATGTGATGAAGTGTGGCATGCCGGTGACTTCGGAACACTGGAGCTTGCAGACAAGTTGAAAGCATTCCGTCCGCTACGTGGCGTCTATGGCAATATTGACGGCGCCGACATCCGCGCTGAATATCCGGAAACCATAAGATTTGATTGCGAACAAGTGAATGTGCTAATGACACATATTGGCGGCTATCCGGGTAAGTATGCACCTGCCATTCGGCCGCAGTTGATAGCCCATCCGCCTAAATTGTTCATTTGCGGCCATTCGCACATCCTGAAGGTGATCTATGACGATAAGCTGGGGTGCCTGCATATGAACCCCGGCGCAGCCGGCAAGCACGGCTGGCACAAAGTGCGCACCATCATCCGCTTTGTGGTAGACAGCGACCGGATGCGCGACTGTGAAGTAATAGAACTGGGGCCGCGTACCGCTTACTGACCGTGCAGCATTGCCCAGGCAATAAAATCAGTTTGCGGAATGAGGGTCGCCCCCGCCTTGCGCATCATGGTCACCATCTGCCCACGGTGGTAGGTGGTATGATTGAACATGTGGAGCATTATCTGATGTAATGTCATAGACCGTGCATCACCTTTTCTATCTCGGAAACTTAATCGATCTTTCAACGTTTCGTGTGTTTGTTGCGCCACAAAAGCCAGGGCTTGCGCCGAGGTTTGTCGCCAGCCGGCACAGGCGTCGGCAAATGACCCGTTGAAGGTTGCTTCTTTCCACTCGGGTTCCGTCACCTGTTGCATGCGTTGCAGCCATATATGTTCCGCACTCCAGGTATGCAGGACGGTTGCCATCAGCGAGCTGAAACTGCTGCTCATCTGCAGGGCGGTGCTTTCCTCCGGCAGTTGCAGCATGGCCTCAATGATGAGGTTATTCGCCCACTGGTTATAGGCGGCATATTGCGTTAGCATTTCCTTCATGGTAACAATTAACTTTGTGCCCTAAAAATAAGCAATATCCTATGGCAGATAAAAACCTTGAGACCGGCTTCGACACGCTATGCATACATGGCGGACACACGGCGGAAAGCAACCGCGCCCACCTCACACCCATATATGCGTCCAGCACTTATACCTTTGATAGCGCCCAGCAGGCTGCTGCTATCTTCCGAGGCGAGGAAAAAGGATATATCTATTCGCGCTGGGGCAACCCTACTATTACAGAAGCCGAAGAGAAACTGGCTTTAATGGAAGCTTACGGCATCAAGGGCAAAAACGGTGCGCCGTTGCAGTTGAAAGCCATCCTGCATGCATCAGGCATGGCAGCTATCACTACGGCCTTCCTGGGCAATCTGAAGGCCGGGGACAGGATATTGACGCACCATTCACTCTACGGCGGTTCGCACGAGATCATTGAAAAAATACTGCCAGACTATAACATCACCACGCACATCATGGACTTCCACGACCTGAACCAGGTGGAAGATGTGCTGAAAAAGGAGCAAGGCTTCAGAATGATGTATATAGAAACCCCGGCCAACCCTACCCTGCAATGCGTGGATATTGCTGCACTGGCCGCGCTGGGGAAACAATACGGATTGATAGTTTGCGTAGATAACACCTTTGCTACGCCATACCTGCAGCAACCGTTCCGGTATGATGTGGACTTTGTGGTGCACTCCACCACTAAATTCCTGAACGGACATGGCACTGCGATAGGCGGCATGCTGGTGGGCCGGGATATAGAGCGCATGAATAAGGGCATTACCAAGGCTCATCGGCTTTTTGGCGGCAATAGCAATGGGTTTGACGCATTTTTGCTGACCAATGGTATGCGCACCCTGGGTGTGCGTATGGAACGACACTGCTCCAATGCAGAACAGGTAGCCCGTTTCCTTGAAAAACACCCTGCTGTGGCGCAGGTAAACTATCACGGCTTGCCGTCGCACCCGGATCACGCGATAGCGAAAAAGCAAATGAAGCATGCCGGCGCTGTAATGAGCTTTGAATTAAAGGGCGGATTTGACGCAGGCGTTAAGTTCATCAACTCGCTGCAGGTATGTACGAGTGCCGTGTCGCTGGGTACGTGCGATACACTTATCTCGCACCCTGCATCCACCACGCACATGGGCGTGCCTCGCGAAGAGCGCCTGGTTTATGGCATCAGTGACGGACTGATACGCATGAGCGTGGGTATAGAGAATGCTGAGGACATTATGGCCGACCTGGATCAGGCGATGAGCTAAAGCACCAGTTGGTGATTGCGCAGTTCCCATACGTGCTTAACACCCGTGAGCGGGTGGTTGAGCCGCATCTTTACAAGCCCGCCACCATTGCATAGCCACAGGTCATCCTGAATATACGTGATGCTGTTCTGCAACGCAGGGTCGGTGTTGTTGTAGTGATGGAACACGTAGATGTTACTGAAAAAATACCCATTGAACACATAACTACTATAGGTGGTTGCCAGGGCTACCGTATCGCCTATGGATGGCGAGATGCTGCTGCCCAGCGGGCTGGTAAGCAAATGATAGGCACATTCCAGAACCCGCGTGCCGGTCGTATCGCGGTAGTACGCCAGGGAAGCATCGCTACCGGTGAGTGTGAGCATCCACGTAGCACTATCCTGCAAGGCCGTAAAATCTTTGTTGATCTCCTGGAGAGTGATGTTGATATAAACGCGGTAGTAACCCGTGCCCGTACCGCCAATGGCTATACTGTCATAATTGGAGACAAAAAAACTGTCCACACGCCCGGTAAGGGAGTCTTTATATACCCAGAAGGAACCCGGCTTGTAATTGTAGTGCGCCAGCAGGGCGGTATCAACACCATAAATGGGAAGTGAGTTATTGCCAGGATCCGGACCGTTTTGATAAGAGGAACTGCTTTTATCACAGCTACAGAGCCATGAAAAACCGCAAACAGACAGGAGGACAATGATTGCTTTGTAAAATCGCATTTCGGGGTATTTCACTGCAAACTTACATCACCGCGTCTATTTTTCTAATAAAGCATGTTTTTGTGACACCTGCATCACCCGGCAGCCACTGACAGCGCTCATTGAACCGGGTGCAACAAACGAGTGCTACCTTTACCGCAAAGGGCAAAAGAACATACATGGAATTTGGCAAACTGGAAGACAGAGATCTGGCGCATACCGACCTTACATTGCCTGCAGAACCTGTGACGAATGATGAGGTATTGAAGAAAGGAAAGGGCAACACCAAATTCTTTGTCGGCTGTGCGAAATGGGGCCGCAAAGACTGGATAGGTAAGATATACCCAAACGGCACTAAGGAAAAAGATTTTTTGAAATACTATGCACAACAATTCAACAGCATTGAGTTCAATGGGTTTTTCTATAATATCCATTCGCGGGAGCAAGTGGAAAAGTGGGTGAACGTTGTGCCAGAGAATTTCGTTTTCTGCCCTAAGTTTACCCAGTCTGTCACACACCTGCGCCGGTTGAAAAATGCCGGGAACGAAGTGGATGCTTTTCTCGATGTGATATCGGCATTCGGTAAGCACCTGGGGCCTGTGTTCCTGATGCCACACCCGCAAATGGGCGTGAACCAGTTGGATACCATCGAGCAGTTCATCAGCAGTTTGCCAAAAGATATTGACGTTTTCCTGGAGCTGCGGCACGAACAATGGTACCAGGCACCCGGTGGTTACAACAAAGAGCTATTTGCTTTTATGCGCAAGCACAAAAGAGGATTGGTGATCACGGACGCCGCCGGACGGCGCGACTGTGTACATATGCACTTATCTACGCCGGAATGCTTCATCCGGTTTGTGGGCAATGGCCTGCACCCCTCCGATTATACCCGGATTGATGAGTGGGTGCAACGGATAAAACTGTGGATGAGCGAAGGATTGGAGAAATGTTACTTCTTCATGCACCAGCACGAAGAACTGCACTCACCTGAGCTGATCCGGTATTTTGCCGAGCAAATGAACAAACACTGCGGCACCCGACTCCCATTACCCGGAATTGCTGATACCGGTTCCTTGTTCTGATAATAATACTTTTACGCTCCCAATACTGTAGGGCAAGTGGCCGGTATCAACAAACGGTGGCCCGGGACATGAGGTAATGCGCCCCCTTGTTCTGCAACAAAATACACTTGCTGTTGCACGAACAGATACGTTAAAAGACCCTGACAAGTGGTGTGTTTTTTACTTATTTGCGTCAGGAGAGGCGGATATCCTCGTAGAAAGATACTAACCCCATTTGCAAACCGTAAAGAGCCAATGCTGTTCGTGTGCGCACATTCAGCTTATCGAAAAGAGAATCCCGGTAATTTTCGATGGTGCGCGTGCTGCAGCCCATTTCCTCGGCTATATGTTTATAGTTAAGATCGCTGCAGCAAAGGCCCAGGAACTGCAATTCCCTGGCCGTAAAATCAGGTAATTTATTTCGCTCGTTCTGCAAGGTCTTAAACACCCTGCTGGTTACGAAGTCGGAGTGATAGAACCCACGCAGATAAACATCGTGAAGCGCGGCTTTGAGGTCGTTGGGATGACAGTTTTTGGGCAAGTAGCCATTGGCGCCTGCACGCAGCATACGCAATATAGCAAACTCGTTGTTGTACATCGACAACACCAGTACTTTCATGTCTGGATATTGCTTGCGCAACTCCAGGGTTGTCTGGTAGCCATCCTTCTTGGGCATGCCTATGTCCAGTATGCAGATGTCAACCGGCGTGGTTTGCAATTGCCGCAGCAGTTCGTCGCCATGGTCTGCTTCGATCACCACTTCAAACTCTCCGAATGAAGCAATGATATCGCGAAAACCTTTTCGCACGATAACATGGTCGTCGGCAAGCGCCAGTCTAATAGGTGCATCGGGCATGGTGTCTATATTTCTATTACTACGGAAACTGATGTGCCGCGCCCCGGGGCAGATTCCACCAACAGCCTTCCCTGTAACGAGGAAGCGCGCTGCTGCATGTTCACCATCCCTATTCCACTGCTGCCACTGTCAGAAGTATCAAAACCGCCGCCATTGTCGCGAATGGAAAGGTGCAGCTTATTATCACGGCTACCCAAATATATGCTTAATTCAGTTGCTCCGCTATGTTTCAGCGCATTATGAACAGCTTCCTGCGCTATGCGAAAGAGCAGCAGCTCCCGTTCAGGTGTCAGTTCAGGTAATGCGCCATCTATCTGCAGGTCGCACTTCATGCGGCGGGCTGCATTGATGTACTCAACCTCCTTGGTCAGCGCCTCGGTAAGGCCAAGATTGTTGATGAACGTCCCGTTAAGCGAATGACTGAGGTTTTGCAGGTCGGACTGCACCTGTGAGATCAGCCCCTGGATAGTGCCTGCAAGCCGCTTTGCTTCTGGCTCTTCGGTCTTATCCGCCAGCAAGTGGATGTTGACCTGCGTAAGGCCCAACAGCTGGCTGATATTATCATGCAGCTCGCGGGATATCTGCGTCATCACATCTTCCTGGGCCTCCAGCCTCACTGCCAGTATCTGGTTCTGGTGCCGGTAGTTCTGTATAGCTTTCTCTGCGTAAAATTTATTCTGCTTGTTCTTATGCACAATGAGCACCGCGATAAGGAACAGTGCAAAAAGCGTAAGAATGAATGTTCCCGCGATAACGAGCTGTAACACCAATTGGTTATTCACTGCCTTTGTTCAGTTTGCGATAGTTAAGAAATAGTATTGCCAGGGCGCTATACACAATAAGAGTAAGCGCCCAGATCGTATCTCTGACGAAACCGATCTTTTCGCTTAGTTCCCTGTCGAGCATATTGTAGAGACCGATGTTCAAAAAATCAGCCGCCCAGTAAACCAATACAATAGAAATGGACCAGAAGTTTGAATTACGAAAAAGATCCAGTTCCCCGTCGTAAAGCAGGAGGCGAAACAACCCGAAAAGGCAAAAACCTATTATCAGAAAACCTTCCAGAATTATGAAATTCGTATTCAGTTCCTTAGGCGGCTGCAGGTATAGCATGTTCAAAAGACCGAGGATAACCATTGCTATCGCCACAAAAATGAGTGCTTTGCGCCTTCTGAACACATCGATCACAGACCTGAAAAAAAGGCATAGCAATACCACCTCCACGAAACCAAAAACGGAATATGCCAATGAATTGGTCTTGTAAACATGGGCAGTATAAAAAGCAACGATCTCAGTGACAAGGGAGGCAAGTACCCAAAAACAAAGATACCTGCCGCCCCAATCCAGATATTTATAACGCAAGATAGCAGCGACCGATGCAAATAGCAGCGTACACAACTCTACATAAAATCGGACATCAAAACTCATTAGTTAGCCGTTGTAAAAAAATCGCTCGATGCAGTGCCGGTTTTGGGACAATAGCTAGGACATGGTTGCCCCCTATCCATTACCCTGTTCCCATTCATATACACATAGTTATTGCTTTTATCGTAGCCCGCAATAATTACGGTGAGTTCGCCGGATGTATATTGGCAATTTTGGTTGCCGCAACCGCTGTTGATCCATTTTTGTGTATGCGCCAGCATGATCTTTATGTTGGTGATCTTTCCCTTGCTGCTGTCGTTCAAATAACTGCGCAATGAATCTGCATTGACGATCCAGCAATGAAGCTCTGTGTCCTCTGCCTGGTAATTGACGCTGTTCAGATAACTGGCGATCATATTATTGGCTTCAGCAGTGGTTACCGACTGAGACGTCGATGTGTCTCCGTTGGGATTGTGATTTCCATGGCCGCCATCGCCACCATGGTCGTTGTTGCCGTTGTTGCACGACATGAACAGAGCGCAAGCAGCGCAAATGCTTAAAATTGTTTGCTTCATAACTGGTTGTTTATTTTGGGTTAGCTAATATGTTCCTGAAAAATAGGGCGATAACACCATTCCCGATACCGTTAAATAACGGTAGTCAGGTCCATTAAAAATGTTTTTTATCAATATGTCTATACAAAGAACTTCTGTTCCGGAGGTAATTGCCAGTCAGTTTGTTTCGTTTCTTTAAGAAGGGGGTGTCAAGAGGTAATCGGAGGGGCTATTCCAGCATCTGCCCTACCATTTCTTTCAGCAATTCGCGGTCGTCTGTATTGTTGTTAATACCAACGGCCATCGTACTGTAACGGCCCAGTAACATCAAACAGCGTTCAACCCGGGCCAGGGGCCATTGCTGGGTAGCCGCCATCGTTTCCTTCGCCCGCCAATAGCCCAGTACAGCAGTCACTTCTTTATCAGATTTACCACGCAGAAAATTGGCCATGTACAGTTTATTGAAGTGGCTGTAAAACGAGCCAATAAGCAGGGGCATGGGCGCAGCCTTGGGGCTGGACAGAAAAAAGGCAAGCATACGGTAAAGCTTATCCCTGTCATTGCCGGTGAGCGTTTCCGGAAATTCAAATACATTATACTCACGGCTCACCCCTATGTGCTGCTGGATGAGCTGCATGGTAAGTTCCTTTCCCTCCGGCACATTGATGCGTACCTTCTCAATTTCGTTGACTATCTTCTGCAAGTCGTTACCAAGAAAGGTGGTAAGCACCTGTGCTTCGCGCTCGCCGATGGCAAATCCGGTCTGCCGCCCATACTCTTTTATCCAGCCGGGCACCTGGTCATCTTTTATTTTGTCTGAATTGAAGTAGATGCCTTTCTCTTTGGCCAGCTTCACCACCTTTGTCTTTCCGTCGGCCTTTTTGAACCGGTATTCGATCAGCAATACAGTGGATGGGGACGGGTTTTCGAGGTAGGCATACAGTTCATTGAAGCCACGCATCTGGGCAGCATCCTTCAGTATGACCACCTGCTTCTCTGCAAACATGGGGAAGCGGCGGCAGGAATTGACCACATCTGTCCACTCCACATCTTTCCCATACATTACCAATAAGTTAAAATCGCGTTCGTGGGGTTGTAGTATATCCTGCTCAAAATGACGGGTGATCTCGTCTATATAGTAGGGCTCCTCGCCATCTACCAGGTAGAATGGCGCATATTGCCTCACTTTGAGCGATTGCAGGATCTTGTTATACTCAGGGCTCATATTTATTCACTGGCAAAAACAGGTTCCGGATCAATATGATGGATGCCCGCGAGGCGGAGATACACTTTGCCGCTGGTATGCACATCCTGAAGGCAATAACTGCCTATGCGCTGCAGGTCGCGATCATTCCAGTAAACGCCAGCCACCATGCTCCCGTCCAGGTCTGTTTTGGGCGAAGGTATGCCTAAAACCTCTGCAAGAAGAGACAGCGCTGTGAAATTTTTGTAATCTCCGAAACGCCACATTTCCATAGTGTCCAGGTGAGCTACTTCCCAGGGCTTTTTGCCATATAACTGCATACATTCAGGCAGGGATATTGCATTGATGATCATGCGGCGGCAAAGGAACGGAATATCAAACTCCTTGATGTTATGACCGCAGAACCTGATGTCCCGGTACTTCGAGGCGAAGCGCGCAAGCGTATGACAGAAATCATTTAACAAAATTTTTTCGTCGTCGTTGACCAGCGCTTTAAGCCTCATTTTCCACACTCCGTCTTGCTCGTGAAGGCTGCCCAAACCAATGCAAACCACCTTGGCAAATTCCGAAAAAACTCCGGCGCGCTGGCCGAAAAGCGTTGCTGGCAGCGGATCTTCATCTGGCGCCACCCGGATAGTACGTGCCTTTCGCCCCCATTCCTTCTGCATCCCCTCGCTCAGCAACCCATGGTCTGGCTGAATTGGCACGGTTTCTATATCAATGAACAGAATACTCTTTAAATTATCCATTTGTCAGGCACACATCTATTATATTTGCACAAACATAAATTTAATCCTTAGTTTCACAAATTCAATTTATCGCATATGAGTCAGAACACCCAATCTATGCCTCAGCAGCCTGAGGAAAGGAAAAACAGGCCGGTACTTTACTGGATAATCATTCTTGCACTTCTTGTCATCTGCATCTTCCTTTTTGTTAGCAAAAGGCAGGTGGCCACTGATGCCGAAAGCCAGAAGACCCAGATGATGGCACAGATGGACTCTGTAAAAACAGACAGGGCATCGCTGCAGTCGGATTTTGATGCCGCTTCCGCCAAAATAGACCAGCTGGTAACACAAAACACCAAACTGGACAGCACCCTGCAAAAGAACCAGACAGAAATGGACCAGATGCGCTCAAAGATCAAGAGCATTCTGAGCAATTCTAAAGCAACAAAGGCTGAGTTGATGGAAGCACGCAAGATGATCGCGGAGCTTACAGACAAAACCAAGCAATACGAAGAACGCATTGCTCAACTGGAAAAGGAAAATACGGCGCTCACGAACAAGAACACCGTGCTCACTCACGAGCGCGACTCTACCGTTACACAGAACGTAGCCATCAAGAGGCTGGCTTCTGTACTGCATGCATCCAACATACAGATGGAGCCGATACATGTAAAGAAGAGCGGAAAGGAAAAAGAAACGACTAAGGCCCGCAAGGTGAACACCCTGCGCATCAAATTTGATATTGACGAGAACCGCATTGCGGAGGCCGGCACCAAACAGCTGATCATCCGCATCATTGCCCCTGATGCCTCTATACTCAGCAACGCCGCCAACGGATCGAGCATGATGACCACTGCACAGGGCGATCACATCACTTACTCGGCTGTAAAGGAAATTGCTCTTGAAAAAGGCCAGCCTGTAAGCGGCGTTACTTTCGACTGGCACCAGGATGGTGATTACCAGCGCGGCGACTACAATATCGAGATATTTAACGATGGCTATAAAATAGGCATGGGCAAAGTAAGCCTGCGCTAACAGACCATTGACCAATACTGCATTATGCAATTGTTCGCCTGTGCGAGTTAACAATTACATAATGCAGTATTTTTTTTTGTTCCTTATGGCAAGGGTAATTTTGCGAAAGATTATAGGAGTATCAAAGTATGGAAGTATTTCCGGGTAAAATTCTGATAGTTGACGACGAGCCAGATATAGTTGAGTTTATTAGCTATAATCTGAAGAACAAAGGATACCTCATATCTACTGCAAAAGATGGTGTTGAGGCGATCCGCAAGGCTAAAGACTTTCGGCCGGACCTTATTCTCCTCGACATCATGATGCCCAATAAAGACGGCATCGAAACACTGAAAGAGTTGAGGAATATGCCCGATTTTGAAAATACGGCCATTATTTTCCTCACTGCCCTTCACGATGAAAAGCACGAAATTGAAGGGCTGAAAACTGGCGCCGACGATTACATTACCAAACCAATAAAGCCAGAACTGCTGGCCACCAGGATAGCCTCGGCTTTGCGCCGGTTCCGGAAAGACGATGATCAGGAACAGAAACTGACCTTCGGCGAACTGGAGATCAACAAAACGAAATTCTCCGTTTTTTATAAAGGCGCAGAAATTCTGCTTGCCAAAAAGGAATTTGAACTACTCTCACTGCTGGCATCCAAACCCGGCCGTGTGTTCCTCCGCAACGAGATACTGCAGCGTGTATGGGGTACCGATGTGATAGTGGGCGACCGTACAATTGATGTTCATATCCGTAAGATCCGTCAAAAAGCAGGTATAGACCTTATATCAACCGTAAAAGGAGTAGGTTATAAATTCGAAATGGCTTAGTTTAGTATCATGTCCCTGTTCGATACTAAGAATGTAACGCCACGTTCGCTGTCTTTTTTTACCGCCCTTAGTATTTCCGTTATCAATGCATCAATGAGCCTGTTGGTGCACCCGCGCTGGTACACGCCTATCATTGTCTTGTTCGTAAGCTTCAGCATCGTTTATACAGCCTACTACTACACACTTCAGCGCTTTATCTACCGCAAGATAAAGCTCATCTATAAATTCATTTACCAGACCAAGGCTACCAAGAAAGAAGAGATCTTCTATAAACACATTCTGCCGCAGAAATCGATAGAAGAGGTGCGGGAGGACGTGGAGCACTGGGCCAATCAGCGCAGGCAAGAGATAGAGGTATTGCAGGCCAACGAGATATTTCGCAAGGAATTCCTGATGAATATGGCACACGAGCTGCGCACACCCATATTTTCCATTCAGGGTTATGTGGACACACTGCTGAACGGTGCATTGGAAGACGAGGAAGTGAACAGGAAATTCCTGAGCAATGCATCGAAGAGCATTGACCGGCTGGTGCGGTTGATAGACGATATTGATGAGATATCGAAGCTGGAATCCGGAAAAATACCTATCATCCAGGAATCATTTGTGCTGCAGGACCTGGTACGCGACGTATTTGAAGAGCTGGCTTTGAAGGCCGGCGACAGAAAGGTGCAGCTACTGATAAAAAAGGGTACCGAACGGCCGCTTTGGGTATATGCCGACAAACAGAAAATAAAGCAGGTGCTGGTGAACCTGGTGGAGAATGCCATCAAATACGGCAACGAAAACGGCACTGTAACGGTGGGAAGCTACGATGTGGATGGCGGGAGCGTGTATGTGGAAGTATCTGACAACGGCCCCGGCATTGCCGAGGAGCATCTGCAAAGGATATTTGAACGTTTTTACCGCGCCGACAAAAGCCGCTCCAGGGCTATTGGTGGCACCGGGCTGGGACTGGCCATAGTAAAACATATTATCGAGGCGCACGGCCAAACCGTAAACGTGCGCAGCAAACCCGGAGTAGGCTCATCTTTCGGCTTTACCCTCGAAAAAAGCCCTGATTAACCCGGATAGTCAACCCGGCATCATAATTGTACAGAGTTACTGCGATTGGTTTATTTTTGAATGATTTATGGCCGCTACCGTGGCCTACAGACAGGAACCTTGTATGCAGCTTACCCTCCGGGGGGTGACCCCAATTCCGCTAAGGGACAAAATAAATACCTATGCTTCCGGCATCTGGAAGCAAGACAGGACTTTTGACAAAGGCCAGTATGTGTTTGTGCAGGCGCCGTCGGGCACGGGCAAAACAACGCTGGTGCATACGCTGTACGGCCTGCGCAACGACTATGAAGGAGATGTGATCTGGAATGGACAGAAACTGGCTCAGACCAAGGCAGAACAACTTGCGGCGATCCGTACGCGACATGTGAGCGTCATATTCCAGGACATGCGCCTTTTTCCGGAGCTGACCGCCTGGGAAAATATTGAAGTGAAACGTCAGCTTACCAATACAGTAACCGCCGAAGAAGCAGCCGAATGGCTGGACCGGCTGGGCATTGCCGACAAAAGAAATTCACAGGCTGCTACCATGTCTTACGGAGAACAGCAGCGGGCGGCGATAGTAAGGGCCCTGTTGCAACCGTTTGACTGGCTGCTGATGGACGAGCCTTTCAGCCACCTGGATGCCGCCAACACGCATAAGGCGATAGGCCTGGTGCAGGAAGTGGTGAAGCGGAACAATGCCGGCCTCATCCTGGCCGACCTGGATCCGAACGAATATTTCCCATACACACAAGCTATTTTACTGTGAGCGCACCCACCAATAAACAAATACTCAATAAACTGCTGCTGGGCAGAAACCGCAGCGGAAGGCTGTGGGCAGCCCTTGCAGCACTGTGTGTAGGCACTACCCTGCTTTTAGTATCCGTCATCATATGGTGGGACTTTAATGAACTGCTCTATGGCAAAGACCAGAACGACAGCCTCGGCAGCACCTTCCTGGTCATCGGCAAAAAGGTGACCGACCAGAATATGGGCATGAAGAACGCTACCCTGTTCACCTCTGCCGATATCGATTCGGTAACTCATGCGCCCCAGGTGCAGGAGGTGGGACTCATCTCTTCAAATCATTTTCCGGTATATGCTATGGCTGGCGGCGACCTGGCTTTTGCCACCGATCTGCCGCTGGAAAGTGTGCCCGACAATTTCATCGACAAATTGCCCGGCAACTGGAACTGGCAGCCGGGCAGTGCAGACCTACCTATCATCGTGTCGTCACAATTCCTGGATCTGTACAACTACGTGTTTGCACCCAGCCAGGGTTTACCGCAACTTTCCGAATCGTCAGTGAAGCTGATATCAATGAACCTGAAGGTGGGCGGCAACAATGGCATGCCTCCGGAGACCGTGCGGGCACATGTGGTCGGGTTTTCAGACCGCATAGGCTCCGTGCTGGCGCCGCAGTCATTCATAGACTATGGCAACCAGAAATATGGCAAACCCGGAGCTGGCTCAGCCCCCTCGCAACTTATACTAAAAACCAAAGATCCGTCTGACACCCATTTTGCTCAATACATCGAAAGCCACCAATACTCCACCAACAGCCAAAACCTGCGCTGGAGCCGCGTAAGAGCCATAGTAGAGGCGGTTACCGGGGCAACCGGCATACTTGCCATACTGCTGATGGGAATAGGTACGCTGGTTTTTGTACTCTTCATTGAGCTGACCATTGTAAAGGCACAGGCATCGCTGGCATTGCTGAAAGAGATAGGTTACAGCCCCAGGAGGCTGAGCAGCTTTATGAGCAGGCACTTCGTTCCCTTAATATTCGGCACGCTCATAGTGTCGCTCATTCTGTCGTTGACCGCGCAATATTTTGCTGCCGGCGCCGCAGCACGGCAGGGGCTGCGCCTGCAATTGATGCCCGGCTGGCCCTTGTGGGCAGCAGCAGCATTTTGCCTGGTCATCCTATTGCTGTTGATCAGCAATGCAGTGAAGAACGCGATAAAGAAGGGTTAACGCCCCGAAGCCTTTTTACTGCCCGCAACCAACTGGTAAGAATGGTCGATCTGCTGCTTGATTTGTTTTCCGTTCATGGTCCCGTCCACAACTACAGAATTCCAATGCTTCTTGTTCATGTGGTAGCCGGGCAGCACATTGCTATAGCTGTCCCTGAGCTCTATGGCTTTGTCGGGATCGCATTTAACATTGAACTGAAGCGGATCGCTTTCCAGGCCCATCAGCATAAATATCTTCCCCTTTACCTTGAAGACAAGCGTCTCTTCGCCAAACGGAAAACTCTCTTCTGCACCAGGCATTGAGAGTGCATATAACCTCAATTCTTCGATATTCATACAATACAAATGTAGTATTACGTACCCGTTAATTAAATGCAGTGTAGCAGTTAACTGGCCATCAATAAAGGATTACATTTTAACGCACGTGCACAGCCGGTTGCAGCAGTGGCTAATTTACAGCATTCCTTAACCGCAAAAAAAAACACGTTATGACCATTACACTTGAGCATGATGAAAAAGACATGAGTTCCATGCCCTTCGAAGAGGACACCCAGCACGAAGACATGATGAACGAAGAAGACATGGATGAAGAAGACATGGATGAGTCTATTGAAATGGACGAAGAAGAAGCCGAAGCATCGGCAGAAGAAGAAAAAGAAGAAGCTTGAAAAAAGGGTGCCTGCGGGCACTCTTTTTTTTTGTGTTTATCAGCGGGCGCCGGGTGAATACCGGATGTTCAGCAGATCAATGACCATCCGCACAGCATCCGCGCTCAGGGGTTTTATCAGGTAATGTTCCACCAGCGGGTTCTTCCTTGCGCGTGCCATGTCCCCTTGGTCAACAGAGGACGAAAGAATGCAAATGCGGACATTTTCCTTTACCTGACGTGTCGCATTGGCAAATTCGTCCAGAAAATCCCAGGCATCCATCTCGGGCATATTTATGTCCAGCAGTATAACTGCTTTACAACCCGGGTCGCACACGCTGTACTTACCGGCTATATATTCAAGGCCATCTTCGGCACGCAGAAAAGACGCGATCTCTACCTTGCCACAGGTATTTTCAATGATCTTGTGACAGATCTTATTGTTGAGCTTGTCATCGTCTATGATAATAAAGTCAAAAATATCACCCATACGTCTGTATTTAATTGCTCAAAGGCAGTTCTATGTGAAACTCTGTACCTTCATTTACAACGCTTGACACTTCTATTCTGCCCCCAAGGGCCTCCACCTGCGTTTTCACCATAAATAATCCCATCCCCTTTCCCTCAGCATGGTCTGCCTGAAAACGGTTATACAAACCAAAAAGCAGCCTGCCATGCTTTTGCAGATCTATGCCTATGCCGTTGTCTGCAAACGACAGAACGATAGCGGACGGCAGACGGCGCGCGCGGATATTGATCACCGGCGATACCGCACGCCGCCTGAATTTGATGCTATTGGAGATGAGATTAAAAAATACGCTGTGTATATGACTCTTTAACGAAGGCATTCCTTCCACTTCGGCGAAATTTGCATTGATGATGGCTCCACTGTCTGCGATAAGCAGGTTCATGCTTTGTGTGATATCGGCAACCAGATCAGCAAAAACAACGAATTCCTTGTTCTCGTTAACGTTGGACCGGGTATGCAATATGTCGCTTATATCCCGGATGATGCCGTCCAGTTTTGCTACAGTAACCGAAAGGTCGTCAAGGTATTCTGTATGTTCTGCCTCGCCCAGGCGAACCGATGTAAGCAAGTGAGTGATACCAACAATGTTGGCTACCGGCGCGCGCAGGTTATGAGAGACTATATATGAGAACCTTTCCAGATCCTGGTTTCGACGAATGAGGTCTGCCGTCACCTGTTCTTCCAAACGTTCCGCAACCTTTAGCTCGGTAATGTCGTGCATAAACCCGTTCAGCTTTACAGCCTTACCATCTGCACTGCGTTTCACCACCATACCTGCGCTCACGTACTTTACAAAACCATTGGCTACCACCAGCCGGAATGAACAAACTTCCTGCACCTTGAATTTGATGGCATTTTCTATCACTGACTGCACAAAATGCGTATCACCCGGATGTATCCGGCAAATGAAGTTTTCATAGTTCGGCATCATTTCTCCTGCTGCATAGCCCATGATGCGATACAATTCGTCCGACCACCGGTGCTGGCCGGTCTCCAGGTCCACCTCCCAGCTTCCATAATGCGCTATCTGTTCTGCTTCTTTCAGCAGTGCTTCACTTGCCAGCTTATTTTGCAGGAAGTGCTTTCGGTCCTCATTCGCTTCATATTTGCTGATCGCATTTTCAATAGATGCGGGTAATCGCTGCAGCCTGTCTTTCAGAATGTAGTCCCATGCACCTGCCTTCATCACTTCTGCTGCATATTCTTCTGATACGCTGCCTGTAATGAGAATAAAGGGTATTTCAATATTTTTCGCACGGCATATCTCAAGCGCTTCCATCGCATTGAACTGCGGCAGGGAATTGTCGGCAAGTATCGCGGAATAGGCGCCCGTGCTTATCTCAGTTTCAAAACTGTGACGATTATCAACATGCTTATAGGTAAAGGACATGTCGGCAATCCGTAACTTTTTCACAATAAGTTCGGCATCCAGAAAGTCGTCTTCCAGTAAAAGAAAATTATAATGCGCCATTATCCACCTTGCTATGTATATATCTAATAAAATACACTACAAAGTAAACTTAGCCCAATTCCACAAAAAATGCTACCGTTGAATAACGGTAGCACCCTGCTATTTTTTATTATATGACAAATTCGTGACTATCTTCCAACCGTCAGCTTACCTGCCAGGCCATCGCCGGAATAGGTGCGGATCAGGTAGATGTAGTTGCCGGCCGGCAGTTTGCTGACATCAACCGGCACTGTATGTTCCCCCGCTGTCAACTTACCAGGTTGTATGTTGGTCACAACAGCTCCGCGCATATCCATCAATTGGATGGAGACCGCACCGGGCCTGGTCAGCGAGAAATGTATGTTGGTACAGTTCGTTGCCGGATTAGGGAAGGCATTGAACAAAGTCAGCGAATTACGGGAAACACTGGCTACTGAGGTCGGGTTTTCGATAGCTACTATCGGATAGATGGCCAGGTGATCGAAGATAGAATCGTTGTCCGTGTAGTTATCATGCCAGTTGTAATCAGACCACTGTGTCGCATTCTGCACATTGATAACGGTATCGCGCGTGGTGTCGCCAAAATCATCCACAGCCATATAGGCGTAATAAGCGGGAGTGTTGCGCTCTCCGTCAAGCGTACACATAAGGCCAATGGTGTCACCGTTCAGCGTTCCGAAAGAATAATTCATGTCGTAACCCACGAAAAACGGAAAACTGAGCAAAGCAGTTGCAGAATCAAAAAGGAATGTCTTAAGGGTATCCGTTGTAGCACCAATGCCAAGATGCGTAAAAGGAACTGTCAATGTATCCAACGCGAATGTGGGTGTGCCTCCGATGGCCATGGTAGCGGTGATGGCGGTAGGTTCGCCAATATTCCATACATGAAAATTCACTGAATTTGCTGAAGCCGGATTTACAACACCTCCGAATATGGCCATAACGCCTATTACCCTTACAGAGCTGTCTGCGCCATTGATATCATATCGCTCGGCAAAGCCAAGGTCATTGAATGAATCTGTGCCTGTGGTATAACCTTTACCTGGGCCCCAGCTATATAATGTCAGCGTATCAGACGACAGAACATGGCTCAACGTAAACGTGTCACCGATAGCGGTTGTGCGGTTGGCAAACTGGCCGCCTGCCGGCTGTGGTGCCACTACTGGCTTTATTTTTCTGCCGGAATGTTGTGCAACGGCGGATGCACATGAAAGAACTAAAAGGAAGAATACAGAGATTTTTTTCATTATATACATATACAGATCGGAGGCAAGTTAATCAGTAAGTTCCACTATGAAAAAAATGGTATGTGCCGGATGCGTCAATTTGCATTTTTCTTAACTGTTCAGGCGCGGGCCATAGCCTTGTGCCGCAGCAGCAGGTCGGCCAGCACAAAAGCAGTTACCGCCTCCACCACAACCGGAACCCGGAGCGCTATACACAGGTCGTGGCGGCCTTTTACGGTAAAGGGCTCCATACTGTTGCTGGAATTGTTCCAGGTCACCTGTTCTCGCGGGGTGCTGCTTGCCGGCTTCACGGCTACTCTGAAGTATAGCTCATTCCCGTTGGTGATACCACCGTTCAGCCCCCCCGCGTTATTTGTAGCAGTGGCCCCTTCGGCATTCGTGATGACATCGTTGTGTTCGCTACCCTGCATGCGGGCAGCATTGAAGCCGCTGCCAAATTCAATGCCCTTGATGGCCGGAATAGAGAAAACTGCGTGGCTGATCAATGATTCTGCCGAATCGAAGAAAGGCTCCCCAAGCCCTGCGGGCAATCCTGTGGCCCTGCAAGCTACAATCCCCCCGATGCTATCCTGCAAGGCCACCGCCTTTTCAATTGCCGCAGATATGTCTGCTGAACCACCGGCCTCTACCAGCGTTGCGGAAATATCGACACCCTCCAACAATTTTTTGGCTACTACCCCGGCAGCAACCAATGCCACCGTGAGGCGGCCGGACGAGTGTCCCCCGCCCCGCGGGTCGTTATGGCCAGCAAATTTGCGGAACAACACAAAATCTGCGTGCCCCGGCCGGGGCACAGCCTTCAGCGCATCGTAGTCGGCAGAACGGGTATTGTTATTGGCAAAAAGTATAGTTAGCGGTGCACCGGTTGTTTTTCCATTAAAAACGCCGGATGCAAATACCGGTTCATCCTCTTCTTTCCGGGGCGTGGTGCCCGCGGCTCCTGCTTTGCGGCGATCGAGGTCGGCAGTAAAGTCGGCCATTTCCAGGTTCAGCCCCGCAGGACAACCGTCGATGGTTATCCCAACCCAGGGCCCGTGAGATTCCCCGAAAATACTAACCCTGAAAATTGTTCCGAAGCTATTCATGAATTCAGTTGGCAGCGCACGCCGCACAAAGATAGGTCATTAAAAAAAGCAGGGTACGATTTATTGACCGCTTCCGCACCGGTGATGGTAACTGGTTCGGCGGCTTTTAGTGCGCCAATGGCAGCAGCCATTGCAATACGATGATCGCCATGGGCATCAATAGCGCCACCGCTCAGCCTGCGCACACCGGTGATGTTCATCAGATCGCCCCGAATGACAAAAGGTACGTCGAAAAATTTCAGCAGATCTGCTATGCTGGCGGCGCGGTCGCTCTCTTTATCGTGCAACCTTTCCACGCCCCATATATTACTTTCGCCATCGGCACAGGCAGCCAGAACCGCCAATGCAGGAAACAGATCGGGGCAATCTGTTGCATCGAAGTCGAAACCGTATAAACGCGATGGACGGACGCCAACGCAACCATCCATGAAGCTTAAATAGGCACCGGCACTCTGCAACGCTTCTATGATAGCCCTGTCAGCCTGCCGGGAATCCAGCGCCAGGTGCTGCACCTCCAGGTTATTGCCGGCTATTGCCGCAGCGACAAGAAAATTCGCGGCGCCACTCCAATCACCTTCAATATGTAATTGCACATCGCCTTGCCGCAAAAAGCGGGCAGGGTCTATCGTGAAGGTTTCATAATGCTCGTTTTGCACAGGCATACCGAACTCCTGCAATACCGCAAGGGTCATGTCGATGTAGGGTTTGCTCTTCAGATCGGAGACGGTGATGGTCAGGGGTTGCGTAGCGGTGGCGGCCAGCGCAAACAGCAGGCCGGTTAACAGTTGCGAGCCATTGCTGCCATCAATATTCAATGAAACTGGCGTTAGAGGGCCTTGTATCGTGATCGGAAGCCTGCCTTCAAAACCAGGGCAATCTACACCCAATGCCTGCAGCGCTTCCCGCACGCCATGCATCGGCCGACGCATCAGCGACCCGCTACCGGTCAATGTTACAGGACTGGCACACGTGGCTATGATGGGAATGAACAGACGAGCGGCCAGCCCGCTTTCACCACAATCAGGATCAGTAGAAATTGGACGCACGCCCTGCGAAATTACTTCCACCTCGCCCGAACCCTGTTCCCTTACTTCCGCGCCCAGGCTCCTGATCATATGGAGCGCAGCCTGCTCATCAGCACTATGCCCTGCACCATGGATCACCGTTTTTCCCTGATGCAGCAATGCCCCTGCGTAGGCCCGCTGCGTAAAACTTTTAGACGGGGGTGCTGCAACGACGCCCTGTATCACTCCTGGTTGGATCACTGCATGCATATTTCAACCGCTTTTTCTACCTGTAATGCCGTCGCCGGGTAAATGAAAGCTGCGCCAATGTCTGCCAGCAGAATGTAATCGATATGGTCGTTGTCCCGCTTTTTATCCATCTGCATCATTGCGATCACCCGGGGAACATCCGCAATATAACCTGTAGGCAGGCCATACCTCACCAGGGCAGCCCTTATCCGGTCGGCAATTCCGGCCCGTGCAAAACCCAACTGCTCCGACAAAACCGCGGCCACAACCATGCCAATAGCCACTGCCTGGCCATGAGGCAGCTCATATAGCTTCTCAATGGCATGCGCGGAGGTATGACCAAAATTCAACAGCTTGCGTTTTCCGCTTTCCAGTTCATCCTCCTGCACGGTCATATTCTTAAGTTGCACACACCGCCTGATCAATTGCTGCAGTGCTGCTTCATTTTCCCGGTAATAGCCTATATCATGGGCTTCCAGTTCATGAAAGAGCTCCTGGTCGAAAATGCAGCCGTATTTTATTATCTCGGCAAACCCGTTGCTCCATTCAGCGGGCGGCAGGGTTGCTAAAAAAGTCGTATCGAACCAAAGAGTATCTGGCTGACGGATGGTTCCTGCCATGTTTTTGCTGACGCCAATGTTCACGCCGTTCTTGCCGCCAATGGCCGCATCTACCATACCCAATAATGTTGTAGGCACAAATACACTCTGAACGCCGCGCATATAAATAGCCGAAACAAAACCGGTGATATCCGAGATAACGCCACCGCCAATGCCCACCAGCACCACTTTGCGCGTGGCCCCCAGCTTCAGCAGCTTACCAACGATCACCTCTATCATGCTCATTGTCTTACTGTCTTCCCCCGGTGGCAGCACTATAGATGGCATACTGCCAAGTACATGCGGGTAAAGCCCTTCAATAGTTTCATCGGTAATAAAGATCATCTGCCGGCCGGCATATAAAGCCCACAGATCGGAAACGGGTTCGAAATATTGATAACGGACCTGGCCTGAGGGAAACGAGACTGTCTCTTGCATAGAACAGTTCAAAAATAAGATTTCCGGGCTGCATATCAGCGAAAAGACGTTGCCGATAGAGCTGTGTGGCATTATTTTTTGCTCTGTTGCACCTAAAACAAAAAACCGAAGTGGGCCGATTTCCGGCCATGCGAAAAAAGGAGGCGTATTCAACATAGGCCTCCTTTTTTTATCCCCGTTTGCGCTTAAATAGACATTTCATCTGCGCTTGGGCCATAGCTGCCCGGGATAGGAATGTCGAGCAAACGCAGGAATACGCCCAACTGAGCACGATGGTGCACGATCTGGCAAAATGCCATACGCATCACTTCGGCCTTACTGCGTACGCTGATGATGTGATCGCCGCGGCGCAGGGTCCACTCCGGCTGCAGGTCTTCGTCTGACGCCGCTTCCAGCGCTGCCTTTCCGCCCGCATAGGTCTTTTCAAAGAACTCCATCAATTCTGCGGTGCTACCCACCGGTTTAGGCTGATAGTTATTGGCCGCAAAATCCAGCTCCGTTGTGTTCAGCACCATGGTCACCCACCCCGGCAATTCCGCAATGTGCGTTGCCAGGCGCCTGATGGTCATACTTTTGGGATGTGGCTGCCAGTCCAGCTTATCGCTGGGCACTGCAGATAACATTTTGCGGGTTGTCACCGCTTCCTGCTGCATTTCTTTCAGCAGCATTTCGGTCATGGTCGTTTGTGTTGTTGTCATCATTTCAAATTGTTTATGATGCAAAGAGACAACCACCCACTGTCAACCCTATGGCAGTCTGATTTCAGCCTGCAAAATATTTTTTTGGCGGCTCGGGCAAGTTCATCATGTATTGATCTATCGAAATGTGATCTGGATTCAGAAAAGGTTGCTGTGTGTCCGTGAGCCGGAGTATTCGGGCCACTTTGAAGTCTCTGTATGCTCTGCGCAAATGGCACCAGCCAATGATATGCCAGGCCAGCGCATAGAAAACAAGACCTATCGGCTCCATTTGGCGCAGGCTGGTGATACCACTGTTGTTGCGGTATTCCATTTCCAGTATATGCTGCCCGGAAATGGCGGTCTGCAACGCCGCCAGGTAGTCGAAATTGCCGCGAAAACAATCCGGCAGCTTTAGCCGTATATGGCTGGTCAGTACTTCCAGCTTTTCCCGTTCGGCTGGGCGCATCACAGATTTTACTTTATTGAGCGCAGCTGAATAATGCGTTTGGATAGAATTATCGGCAAAAGCGCTCACGATCGCCTCCATCAGCAACAGGGCGTTTGCTTCTCCGGTAGTAAACGTAACCGGTGGCAAAAAGTAGCCCTGCACCAGGAAATAGCCCCTGTTCTGCTCAAAACTGACGGGGATACCCTGCTCCACCAGCGCCTTCACATCGCGGTAAACTGTCCGGACACTGATACCAAACTTCTCTGCTATCTTTTCAGCCGGAACATATTTCCTCGACTGTAGCATCGTAGTGATCCCAAACAGCCTGTCTATGCGATTCATGTGTGATGTTTTACCGGCTAATGTAGGATTTTCACCCATAATCCCCCTACCCTGCATTTGCACTTTTGGCCATAAGGGTATTATTTTGCTGTATGCGTTACACTTTATGCCTGCTGTTATTGGCGGCGTCCGCCCTGCGGACGTTGGCACAGGATACAAAATTGAACATTACCGTAGAGGATCTCTATAAGAAGAACACCTTCAAGGTGAAGAATGTGCCTGGCTTCAATGCCATGAACGATGGCACACACTACACACAGATAGATACAAAAGACAGCACACAGTCTATAGTGATCTATGACCTGGCCAGCGGCCAGAAAGGCACCGAGCTGTTCAATTCAGGCCTCAACCGGATAGATGGCAAGCGGCTGCACATAGACGACTACGTACTGAGCAAGGACGAGAAAAAAATAATGCTGCTAACCGAAGGTGAGAATATCTACCGCCGCTCGGTAGTGCATTATGTCTATATCTATGATACCCGGACAGGCAGTCTGCAGCAACTGGACAAAGACAAAGTGCTGCACGCCACTTTTTCTCCGGACGGCACGAAAGTGGCATTCGTGAAGGGTAACAACCTGTATTCCCGCGAACTGGGCTCCGGATCCACAACGCAGATCACGAAAGACGGCGAATGGAACCACGTTATCAACGGCAATTGCGATTGGGTTTATGAAGAGGAATTTTCGTTCACCCGTGCATATGACTGGAGCAAAAGCGGCAATTACCTTGCCTATTATCGCTTCGATGAATCGAAAGTACCTGAATACACCATAGCCCGCTACAACGGCTTGTATCCTGAACAATATTCCTACAAATACCCAAAAGCAGGCGAACCTAATTCCACCGTTCAGATCAAGATCTATGACCTGGCCGGGAAGACATCTGTGAATGCCGACCTGGGCCAGGAAACTGACCAATACATCCCGAGGATAAAATGGACGCAGGATGACGACAAACTGTGCATTTACCGGATGAACAGGCATCAGAACAAACTGGAACTGCTGATGACCGGCGCCGCTACCGGGAGATCTCAAGTGATCTATACCGAGGAAAATAAATACTTTATTGATATCAACGACCAGGTAACCTTCCTGCCCGATGGCCATTCGATGATCTGGCGTAATGAGCAGGACGGCTACAATCACTTGTATCACTACGACTGGACAACCCATAAGTCGCACTGCCTTACTCCGGGCAACTATGATGTGGATGCGCTGACTGGCGTGGACGTACCCAACAAACTGATCTATTATACCGCTGCAAAAACTGCACCCACCCAGCGCAACCTTTATTCTGTTGATTTCAGCGGCAAAAAAGAGCGCTGCCTCACACCTGCACCCGGCATGCATGCTATCACACCTTGCGACGGCTTCAAGTATTTTGTGGACAACTACTCAGCCCTTAACTCAGTACCTGTTCATAACCTCATCGACAAAAATGGCGCAGCGATCAGAACGCTTGAGGACAACAGCGAATTGAAGAAAACTATGGCTAAATATAACCTGGGCCAGATCAGGTTATTGAAACTGAAGGGTGTTGACGACTCGCTGAATGCCTGGATGATCACCCCTCCCGACTTTGACCCGGCAAAAAAATATCCCGTACTTATGTTCCAATATAGCGGACCCGGTTCACAGCAGGTTGCCGACCAGTTTCCGGTAGGCTATTTCTGGTGGCACCAGTTATTGGCAGAGCATGGCTACATCATTGTTTGCGCCGATGGCACCGGCACCGGCTTCCGGGGCGAGGCATTCAAAAAGAAAACATACCTGCAACTGGGAAAATATGAAAGTGACGACCAGATAGCAGTAGCACGCAACCTCGGCGACCTGCCCTATGTGGACAAGAACCGCATAGGCATCTGGGGATGGAGCTATGGTGGTTTCATGAGCGCCACCTGCATACTCAAAGGCCATGATGTGTTCAAAACGGCTATCGCGGTTGCCCCGGTCACGAATTGGCGGTATTACGACAATATTTATACCGAACGCTACATGCGCACACCACAGGAAAACCCCAAGGGATATGACGAGAACGCGCCAGAAAAAATGGCGGGTATGCTGCAAGGGAAATTTCTGGTCATTCACGGAACAGGCGATGACAACGTCCATTTTCAGAACTCGGTAATGCTGACCACCGCGCTGATAAACGCCGACAAAGACTTTGACAGCGAATACTACCCGGACAAGACGCACGGCATATCCGGCGGCAATACACGCAACCAATTGTTCCGCCGTATGACGGAATTCATCCTGGAGAATTTGTAGTAATGCGATAAAGTGCGTTCATGTGATGTGGGTTTGCAGGTGAATTGGCGACAGTCATCGTATTCTTGCATCCCGGTATAGTCATATCCTATTGCATTATCACATTACCCGGCATTGTGCTTACCTTTACGGCCTAATTTCCGATACGGATGTCAACAAGAATCATTCTGACCGAATGCCCGCGGGATGCAATGCAGGGCTGGAAACGGTTTATTCCGACGTCAGACAAGGTCAACTACCTCAATAAACTGCTTCAGGTTGGGTTTGATGTGCTTGACTTCGGGTCATTTGTTTCTGCCAAGGCCATCCCGCAACTGGCAGATACAAAAGAGGTGATCCCACAACTGGACCTGACTCGTTCAAACACCAGACTACTGGCTATTATTGCCAACACACGCGGCGCCGAAGAGGCCGTTGCCTACGGTGAGATCACCTACCTCGGGTTTCCTTTTTCCATATCAGAGACATTCCAACTGCGCAATACCAATAAAACCATCGCTCAGTCGCTGGCTCAGGTGGAAGAGATACAGAACCTTTGTGTGAAGGCGGGCAAAGAACTGGTCATATATATTTCCATGGGCTTTGGCAATCCTTATGGAGATGATTATAATGCTGGCATAGCAATAGACTGGGTAGGCAAACTGGCTGGGCTTGGCGTTAAGCACATCGCAATGGCCGATACCGTTGGCGTAGCGGCGCCCACAAATATTTCCTATATTTTCAGTCATCTGGTACCGGCGTTCCCTGATGTGAACATCGGCGCTCACTTCCACTCCACGCCCGACAAATGGGAAGAGAAGATCAGTACCGCATTCAATAACGGATGCCTGCGGTATGACAGCGCGCTGAAAGGTATAGGTGGCTGCCCTATGGCAGAAGATGAGCTGGTAGGCAACATTGCAACGGAAAAAATTATTGGCTGGTGCGACGCCAACAACATCGCGCTGAACCTGAACAGGGAAGCATTGAATGAAGCTATACTAATGGCTTCAGGTATATTTATCTGATTCACGAAACCGGAAAAACATATGTCAGTACACGGAGAAATAAGGCGCATTACCACGAATACGCTGCAGTCGATGAAGCAAAAAGGCGAAAAGATCTCGATGCTCACCGCCTACGACTTTTCGATGGCTCAGATCTTTGACGATGCCGGCATAGATGTGCTGCTGGTGGGCGACTCGGCATCCAACGTGATGGCCGGCCATGAGACCACGCTGCCCATAACCCTCGACCAGATGATATACCATGCACAGAGCGTGGTGCGCGCATGCAAACGTTGCCTGGTGATCGTGGACCTACCCTTCGGCTCTTATCAGGGCAACAGTAAAGAGGCGCTCAACTCCGCCATCCGTATCATGAAGGAATCCGGGGCGCACGGCATCAAGCTGGAAGGTGGTTCCGAAGTCATAGAGTCCATAAAACGCATCGTTTCTGCCGGAGTTCCGGTAATGGGCCACCTGGGTCTTACCCCACAATCTATCTATAAGTTCGGCACCTATACTGTGCGGGCCAAAGAAGAAGAGGAAGCAGAAACGCTGGTGGCGAATGCTCATTTACTGGAGGAAGCAGGATGCTTTTCGGTTGTTCTGGAAAAGATACCGGCATCGCTGGGCAAGCGGGTATCCGAGGCGTTGAAGATCCCGTTGATCGGCATTGGCGCCGGCATGCATATGGACGGACAGGTGCTGGTAATGCACGACATGCTGGGCATCACCAAAAATTTCTCTCCGCGGTTTTTAAGGCGCTACCTCAATTTGTATGAGGAGATACGCAATGCTACCACCCAATACATCACGGACGTAAAGAACCGCGACTTCCCCAACGAAAAAGAACAGTACTGATCAGTCATGGCCGATATTGAGACCTGGAAAAAGCTAACAGACGAACTTGCACTGCAAGAAGTTGTTTTAATTGCGGTATCCAAAACCAAACCGGCGGCTGACATAATAGAGCTATACAATGCAGGCCAGCGCGACTTTGGCGAGAATTATGTGCAGGAGCTTACCGAAAAACAGGCAGTGCTGCCGGCAGATATACGCTGGCACTTCATCGGCCACCTGCAAAGTAATAAGGTAAAATATATTGCCCCGTTCGTGCACCTGGTACATGGGGTTGACAATGCCCGGCTGCTGGCTGAGATCAGTAAGCAGGCACAAAAAAATGACCGTACTATTGATGTGCTGCTGCAAATGCACATCGCGCAGGAAGAGACCAAGTTCGGTCTTGACGAACAGGAAGCAATGAGCATATTACAGCAATTGCCATCGTTGCCCAATGTACGTATTTGCGGCCTTATGGGTATGGCAACCAACACTGATGATGACGCATTAGTACAAAAGGAATTCGCCTCACTAAAGGCCTTCTTCGATCGATTGAAGACCGGCTATTTTGCCGGAGCGCCCTGGTTCAATATTCTTTCCATGGGCATGAGCGCCGACTACAGGATGGCCATTGCTGCGGGCAGCAACATGGTGCGCATCGGCAGCATGTTGTTTGGCAGCCGTATCTGAATAAAAAAGGCTGCCCCTCCGGCAGCCTTTCTTAAAGAGTAATTCCAGCTTTATATGTGTTGTTTGAAGTATTCCAGTGTATGCTTCAGACCTTCGTGGCGGTCTACTTTTGGTTCCCAGCCCAGTATTTCTTTGGCTTTGGTGATGTTTGGCTGCCGCTGTTTAGGATCGTCCTGAGGCAGTGGCTCAAATACGATCTTGGACTTAGACCCCGTAAGTTTCAATACTTCTTCAGCAAATTGAAGCAGTGTTATCTCTGACGGATTGCCAATATTGACCGGCCTGTGATAATCGGACATCAGCAGGCGATAGATACCATCAACCAGATCGCTTACATAGCAGAATGAGCGCGTCTGTGAGCCATCGCCATAAACAGTGATATCCTCACCACGCAGTGCCTGGCTCATGAACGTAGGCAGTGCACGGCCATCATCGAGGCGCATTCTTGGTCCGTAAGTATTGAATATGCGGATGATCCTCGTCTCCAGATGATGGTAATTGTGGTAAGCCATAGTGATGCTTTCCATGTAACGTTTGGCTTCGTCATATACACCACGCGGGCCTATAGGGTTTACATTTCCCCAGTACTCCTCCACCTGTGGGTGGATCAGCGGATCGCCATAAACTTCCGAAGTAGAAGCAACAAGTATCCTTGCGCCTTTAGACTTCGCGAGACCAAGCAGGTTGTGCGTTCCCATCGCGCCCACCTTCAATGTCTGAATAGGCATTTTCAGATAGTCGATAGGACTGGCTGGAGACGCGAAATGCAGGATATAATCGATATTACCAGGCACATGTACAAACTTTGTAATGTCGTGGTGGTAAAATTCAAATTCCTTTACTGGAAAAAGGTGCTCAATATTCTTGATATTTCCAGTCAGCAGGTTATCCATACCCACAACTTGAAATCCTTCTGCCAGGAAACGGTCACACAAGTGTGAGCCCAGGAAACCGGCAGCACCGGTAATAAGTATGCGTTTAGCCATATTTAGTGGTTAGTGAATTGTAAAAATATTATTAGTCCATCATACCGCGGTCGCGCACCAGTTGTGGGTGGTGTGTTTTTACCGAGTCATGCACATGCTGGTTAACAACATTGCGGCCAATACTTTCGTAATAGAACCCAAGTTCCTTCATCTTATCGAGCGAGTACACGTTGCGCCCGTCAAATATCGCCGGATGCTTCAGGCTGTTCAGGATGCGGTCGAAATCAGGATTACGGAATTCACTCCATTCAGTAACAACGAGCAGTGCGCTTGCACCCTCCAGAACGTCATATTGATTTTCGGCATAGTACAGCTTATCGCCCATGATGCGCTTCACATTCTCCATACCCTCCGGATCATAAACACGCACGCTTGCGCCGGCTGTCAGCAATTCGTCTATCAGTTCCAGTGCAGGTGCATCACGGATATCATCAGTTTCTGGCTTGAACGACAAGCCCCACATGGCAAACGTGAGACCGGAAAGATCACTGCCAAAATAGTTCTTCACTTTCTGGCCCAGTATTCTTTTCTGCTGCTCGTTCACTTTCATCACTATGTTCACGATCTGGAAATTGTAGTCCATCTCCATAGCAGTGTGTGCCAGGGCCTTCACATCCTTAGGGAAGCAACTGCCGCCATATCCGATACCGGGGAAAAGAAAACGCTTACCTATCCTGCTGTCGCTGCCCATACCTATGCGCACCCAGTCCACATTAGCGCCTGTTTTTTCGCAGAGGTTAGCCATTTCATTCATGAACGATATACGCATGGCCAGGTAAGAATTGGCCGCATATTTGGTCATTTCCGCTGAGCGCTCATCCATGAAATAGATGGGATTACCCTGCCTTACAAAGGCCTGGTACAGCTCATCCATAACTTTGCGGGCTTTGTCAGACGATGTACCAATTACCACCCTGTCCGGTTTCAGAAAATCTTCAACGGCTACGCCTTCACGAAGAAATTCCGGATTGGAAACTACATCGAAAAGAGAACGGTCCAGTTTCTGAACCAGCACGTTGTGCACCTTTTCTGCAGTGCCTACCGGCACAGTGCTTTTGTTGACCACAACAGTATACGTGGTGATCAGCGTGCTGAGTGATTCTGCTACATTCAGCACATACTGGAGATCTGCAGAACCATCTTTACCCGGAGGTGTCGGCAATGCCAGGAAAACTGCTTTGGCATCCTTGATCCCATCGGCCAGCGACGTGGTAAAATGAAGACGGCCTTCTTTTATGTTACGCTCAAGTAATGTTTCAAGCCCGGGCTCATAGATCGGCGTCTGACCTTGCTTGAGCTTATTGACCTTGTTCTCGTCGATATCTATACAAACAACATCATTGCCTGTCTCGGCAAAACAGGTACCCGTCACCAGGCCCACATAGCCTGTTCCAATGATCGCTAACTTCATTCGGTCGTATTTTTTAGAATGGCAAAAGTAACTATATTTTGTTAAAACTTTGAGCCGCAAACCGAGCCATGATCGCCGGTTTCAGCAACAGTTCATCATAAATTAACTGATAATAACAGCAACGGCAGGGTCATTTTAATACTACCTCGCATTCGCGCAGCAAGTTTTCTTTGCGGATGGGCACTACCCCAACCTCTTCACACACCAACCCTCCTGCCAGGTTGGCAACCTCGGCCATCAGCCGGGTATCATGGCTTAGCGAATAGACCATAGCCGCAGTTGCTATGACCGTATCACCAGCGCCAGATACATCTGAAATGTTCCGTATGTGAGAAGGAATGATCTCCGAGCCACCTGCATTTTGGTAAAATACACCCTTCTCTGAAAGTGTTATAAAAGTGATCTCGTGGCTGAGACTGAGCGTCAGACGTCCGTGAACTTCTGCCAATTCCTCCTTTGTCACTTGTTCTACCGGCATATTCAAACCTTCTCTGACTTCTTTAAGATTCGGCTTGAATATGGTTACTCCATTGTAAGAAAGGAAATTTCTTTTTTTAGGATCCACGGCGGTAATAATGCCCAGCTCGCGGCAATGAGCCAGTACGCGGCGGATCACATTCTCTTTCAGCACCCCTTTATTGTAGTCTTCAAATATCACCACCTGCGGCTTTTCCCTCTGCAGGTAGCGCAGCACCATGTCAATGAACGGATGCTCCTCTTCCACAAAAAGGTCGTCAGTAACCTCTTCATCTACCCTGAGCATATGCTGGCTGCGGCTTATGACCCTGACCTTTGTTGTTGTAGGGCGTTTGCTGCTTTTCATGACAAGGGACGTATCCATACCGGCATTCGCGGCCATTGATATGAGGTCTTCCCCGCTCTTGTCCTCACCAACAACACTTGCCAGGGCTACCTTCGCTCCCAGCGACCTGCAATTGAGGGCCACATTCGCCGCACCTCCCAGCCTGCTCTCCCGCTTATAAACCGAAACTACCGGCACAGGCGCCTCAGGCGATATCCTATCCACATGTCCCCACCAGTAGTTATCGAGCATTACATCGCCGATAACCACAACATGCAGGTCATTCATGCGTTCAAACAGATCACTGAGCATCTCCTTATTCATCGCTCGTTTCACTTCTTTTTTGGAATAAATAATAAACCGGCAGGCCTATCAGCACAATAATGAGCCCAGGCCATGTATAATCCGGCTTTTTGAAAAACAGCACAGCACAAATTATGGTTGCCAGAATAATATACATTGCCGGGATGACCGGGTATCCGAATGCCTTATATGGCCTGGGATGATCGGGCATAGTGCGCCTGAGCCGGAAAATAGCAGCAATAGTAAGTATATAAAACAGCAGCACCGTGAAAATAACGAAGTCGAGCAGATCGCTGTACTTGCCGCTGAGACACAGCACACCCGCCCAGAAACATTGCATCCAGAGCGCTTTTGCAGGCACGCCTTTGTTATTCAGCTTTTTTGCAGCAGGCAAAAACAAACCGTCTTTGGCCATAGAATAATACACCCGCGCCCCGGACAGGATCAACCCGTTATTGCAACCGAATGTTGAAACCATAATAAGCCAGGTGATGACCAATGTGCCAGCCGAACCAAATATTTTTAGCGCGGCAGCAACTGCAACCCGGCTTCCCTGGGCGTTTGCTATTTCTGTTACCGACAACACGTTCACATACATCAGGTTCATGGAGATATACAACACCGTAACCAGCAATGTACCTATGAACAGGCTTAGCCCTATGTTGCGCTCAGGGCGCTTTATTTCTGCAGCTATGAAGGTAACGTTGTTCCACGCGTCGCTGGAAAAAAGCGAGCCCACCATAGCCACGCAAATAGCCACAACAAGGCTGCCGCTATCAAGCAGATCGTGAGATATGGAGCCCCCTTCCACTTTAGTGGTATGTGCCAGCCAGCCGGCTTTCCAGTTTTCGTGCCATACATTATGGTCTTTGAAAAAAAGAATACCGAATACGGCAAGGGCAAGTATAGCGCCCAGCTTGGCCAGCGTAAAGATCGATTGGATCCACTTTCCGCCTTCAACGCCGCGTGTGTTGATCAGCGTCAGTAAGATAATGCTTGCAATGCCCACTATTTGCGCAGCGTTCACCTGGTAGGTCCCCAGATGAAATAAGATATGCTCCTCACCGATCTGCGGCACCAGCGATCCTAAGAAATTGGCAAAGGTCACTGCCACAGCGGCAATAGTGCCCGTTTGTATCACCGCAAAAAAAGACCACCCGTAAAGGAATCCATACATTTTTCCGTATGCCTCCTGCAGGTAGATGTATTGCCCGCCTGCCTTGGGAAACATACCGCTCAGTTCGCCATAGCTCACGGCTGCGGCTATGGTGAGCAGACCCGCAAGCCCCCATACCACTATCAGCCAGCCGCTGCTGCCCACCTGCTGTGCAATGTCGGCGCTGACACGGAAAATACCCGAACCGATCATGGATCCCGCCACCAGCAGCACCCCATCGACCAAAGTAAACGACCTGCGAAAATTGTTGCTATCCAAATTGAATATGGTTTACTTTTTTGAGCCCGCGTCGTCTTTAGAAGCGGCATTCATACCATCGATAACATCTTTGGTAATATCCAGTTGCTTATTGGCATACATGAGTCCCGATCCGCCCGCTGCGGAATAGGAGAAAATAAAGTCGTAGTGCTTGTCCCGGTTGTATTTTTCCAGGAAGGCATCCAGCTTGCTTTTCAGATCCCTGGTCATATCGTCTTGCTCCTTCATCAATTGCTCGGTAAGCGATTGTTTCCGGGTCTCAATAGATTGCTGCATCTGCATCAGCCGTTTTTCCGCAGTCTCATATTCGCTTTGTGTCAGTGTCTGCGCCTGTGCCTTCTTCTGCACTTCTGCGGCGTCCGTCTGCATTTGCTGATAAGATCCGTTGAGCTCTGCGTCAACCTGCTCCTGGTGTTTTTTGAATGCATCTCTCTTCTGCTTCAGCAATTCATAATGTGCCTCCAGCGAATCAACGTTCACATAGGCCAGCTTGCCAGACGGAGGCGCCTGGTTTTGTGATGCGTTAGCTGCAGGCGAATTTGCTTGTCCGCCGGGCTTACACATCGAAAACAACACCGTAAAACCAGCAAGAGACAGGGCGCTCAGCAGTACAGAAAGATTTTTCATCAGTAGTAATTTTTTATTATGGTCCTCAAAAGTAATAGATTACTTGATAGGTGTAAAAACCAGCAATTAAAATCGTTGAATTTGTTGCTATTTAACAGATCCCTGCCATATAAAAAGCTCCGGGCGACAACCCGGAGCTTTCAGATAAATTAAGATATGTTCCTGTTACTGATTTACCACAAAATGGAACATGGCTTGTGCATGTTCAGAGCGAACATTGAGCAGGTACATGCCATTGGCAAGCTGGCTGCCTAAAGTGATCTGCTCCTGAATTTTGCCGGCTTTTGCCTGCGAGACGCCGTTGTAAACAACCTGGCCGATCATATCCGTGATCTCTATGCGCACTTCCTCATCCACCGCATCGGCCAGTTCGCCCTTCAGCATGAACGTACCGTTGTTCGGGTTCGGCATCACCATGATCTGCGCCTGCTGGCGGGCCACGTGCTGCACACTCACACTGGTATAGTCAACCGTGTACCAGTCGAAGGCCGTAGCACCGGCACAGGCATCGGTATTAACCACCTGGCAGCCCACAGAGTCTCCCTGGTTCAATACCCCCGTCGTGGCGATCCAGGTGTTGGTTGTCGCGCCGGCTATCGGGAAGTGATTCTTGAACCATTGGTAAGTAGGCGCAGAGCCGCCTCCGCTCAGTATCGTTGCAATAAAGGTATCTGCCACGTCACCCGGAAGCAGGAAGACCGGATGCGCTTGCACATCAACCACCGGATAAATGATCGGTATCACCGTCAGGTTGTAGGGTGCGCTTGCAGCCGAAGTAGTTGTCAGGCAAGGGAAGTTGCTGACCATTGTCACGGCCAGCACATCGCCTGTTGCCGGCAGATAAGTGTAGCTGTTGCCAGTGCCACCCACTGGTGTGCCATTCACCGTCCAGTGATAAACCGGGCTCATACCCCCGTTCACCGGAACTGCAGTATAGGTCACTTCAGCATATTCGCAGGATGTAGGCCCGCCGGATGTGGATACGATGCTAACCCCAGGTGTCAGCGCACCACTCACCGTTATCACTGCCGTATCATAGGCCACACTTCCGGTGGCGCATATATCATCTCCACTCACTCTAACGGCAATAATATCGCCGTTGACCGGTGTGTAAGTCAGCGTGCTGCCGCTGCCGCCTGCGGGTGCATAATTTACCCACCACTGGTAAACAGGGGTTGGGCCACCGTCAGTTGTAACGGCAGTAAACGTAACCGGAGCACCGGAGCACACCGTATCGCCCATACCGGTGCTGATGGTAACTGCCGACGGAGCTGTAGAGTTCACCGTCATCGTCACATAAGCACTGGCCGTGTCTGGTACCGCGCAGGAATAGTTACTGAGTATCCAGCATTTTACCACATCGCCATTGGCCGGCATGTAGGTATAGCTGGTAGTACCCGCTGTTATCACACCGTTGATGCTCCATACATAAAGCGGCGATGGGCCGGCATTGGTCACACTCGCCGTGTAGGTTACCGGTGTGCCACTGCAGATGGTAAGGCCCGGGGTAACGCCAATGGTCACTGTCGGAGGTACCAGCGGCGCAATGATGACCGGTGCTGTAATAGAGCAACCAAAAGCGCTGGTGGTATAAGTAGCCGTGGCCGTGCCGGCTGTGCCGCCCGTCACCACGCCCGTAAGGGCATTGATGCTGGCAGCGCCTGCGGGGCCAATGCTCCAGCTGCCGCCTGCTGTCGAATCATGCAATGTTGTTGTATTGATACCTCCGGCACAAACAAACAGGCTGCCGGTGATGGCAGATGGCTGGGCATTGACCGTTACCAGGGCATGATTGGAACAACCGGTAGGCATGGTATAAGATACAGTAGCAATACCTGCGTTCAGCCCGGTAACCACACCATTGGTAGCGCCAACTGAGGCTACTGAAGGGGTGGTTGGCAATACGGTCCAGGTGCCGCCGGCAGGCGTGGTGAACAACGTAGTAGTAGCGCCCTGGCATACCGACATGGTGCCGGTAAATGCTGTTGGCGTCGGGTTCACGGTTATGTTTTGTGTTACATAGCAATTGGTCACCGGCAAGGTGTACGTGATGGTGGCCGTGCCGGCTGATGTGCCGGATATGACCGCACCCGTGCTGCCTACCGAAGCCACCGAACTGCTGGCAGTAGTGCTCCAGCTTCCGGTCGGTGTGCCATCACCCAGCAACAATACATTTCCACCTGAGCAAAGCGCAAAGGTGCTGCCCGTTATCGGCAAAGGAATGGCATTTACAGTAACAGGCGCTGTCACATAACAGCCCGTGCCCGGTAAAGTATAAGTGATGGTAGCCACACCGGTAGTGCTGCCGCCCGTTACGGCGCCGTAGGCCGGGTCAACCGATGCTGTAGTGCTGGTAGGGTCCGTGCTCCACGTACCGCCGGCAGGGCCGCTGACGAGCGTTGTGGTAGCTGCCTGGCACACCGTAGTGGTACCGGAAATAGCAGTTGGTAAAGGATTTACCGTTATTGGTGTGGTCACATAACAGCCGTTTGAGGTAAGCGTGTAGGTGATAGTAGTTGAGCCTACCGAGCTGCCCGTAACCACGCCGCTGCTGGAAACTATTGATGCTATTGAACCGTTATTACTGCTCCAGGTTCCCGGAGAAGAAAAATCGGTCATTGTCATTACGGAAAGTGAGCAGATGGATGCCGGGCCGCCATCTATAGGAGCGGGCAGCGCATTCACGGTTATCGGTTTTGTGATGTAACACCCGGTAGTACCGTTAGTATAAGTGGCCGTTGCGGTACCGGCAGTGCCACCCGTAACCACACCACCTGTGGTGATGGATGCTGTGCCAGATGGCGTAATACTCCAGGTTCCGCTTAGCGTGGTATCGGTCAATGTTATGGTAGCCAGCGAGCACACCGCGGCAGGGCCGCCGATAACACCCGGAAGGCCATGCACCGCTACCGAAGTCGTTATCTGGCAGCCTGTGGCTGTGCTGGTAAAGGTTACGGTAGCTGTTCCGGCAGTGCCACCCGTCAATACCCCACCCGATGTGATCGAGGCGGTAGCCGCAGGGGTCACGCTCCAGCTACCCGCTGCAGTATCAGTGAGTGTTATTGTTGCCAGCGAGCATACTGCCGCAGGGCCGCCAATAGTGCCTGGTAAGGTCTTTACAACAACCGGTGTGGTCACATAGCAACTGGTCGCTGTTTTAGTGAAGGTTACCGTTGCTGTGCCTGCAGTACCGCCAGTGAGCACACCGCCGGAGGTTATAGAAGCAGTACCGGAAGGCGTCAGGCTCCAGGTGCCGCTCAGCGATGTATCGGTCATGGTAATGGTAGCCAGCGAACATACGGTAGCCGGACCGCCAATAACACCCGGAAGGGCGTTCACCGTCACGTTGTGGGTCACATAACAACTTGTGGTAGCATCGGTAAAGGTCACGGTTGCAGTGCCGGCCGTGCCGCCGGTAACCACCCCACCGGTTGTGATGGACGCAGTGCCTGAAGGTGTCACACTCCAGCTACCGCTAGAACCGTCGGTCAGGGTAACAGTAGCCAGCGAACATACTGCCGCCGGACCACTGATAGACGCAGGCAGCGCCAGCACGGTTATTGGTGTGGTCACGTAGCAGCCCGTAGCTGTCTTGGTATAAGTGACGGTTGCAGAACCCGAAGTACCACCCGTGAGCACACCGCCAGATGTTATGGAGGCTGTGCCGGATGGCGTCACACTCCACGTACCGCCGCTGGTTGTATCTGTAAGTGTAATAGTAGCCAGTGAACATACCGAAGCCAGCCCGCCAATAGCACCCGGTAGCGGATTGACCGTAACCACAGCGCTGCCGCTGAGGGTATTGGTGCACGTACCTAGTACCGCTGATTCCAGGTAATAAGTATAGGTGCCGGTCGTCAGTGTTCCCGTGCCTATAATTACCGACCCGCCCGCGCCGATGGTCACCGTACTGGTGGAGCCACCGTTCACGTCATAACTGATCACTGCACCCGGCGTACCTGTGACGGTGAGTGAAGTGCTGCCACCTGTACAGAACGAGGTAGTTCCGCTGATACTGGCAACCGGCAGACTATCTACCGTAACCAGCGCTGTGGCATAACAGCCGCTCGGCAATGTATAAGAGATGGTAGCCGTACCCGTGAAATGTGAAGTAACAACACCCGAACTGTTCACGGTTGCTACCGATGCATTGGTAGTGGTCCAAGAGCCCAGGCCTGTAGCATCACTCAACGAAACGGTAGAACCGCCGGAACAAAGATCGCCCGACAAACCGGTTATTGCCGAAGCGGAAGTATTGACCGTAACCACGGTAAACGCGCTGCAACCGGTAACCGTATAGTAAACGGTATCTGTACCTGCCAAATGGCCGGTAACCACACCTGTTGATGGGTTCACCGTAGCCACTGTATTGTTAGAGGTGCTCCATGTACCCAGCCCTGTAGCATCGCTCAGTGTGGTGGTAGTGCCTATGCAGATGGTATCATTACCCGTAATAGCAGGTACACCCGGATTGATAGTAACCACCGAAGTATCTGAAGACGTACAGGTACCATTGGTAACGGTAGCTATGTAATTAATAGTAGTTGGCGAGCTTACCGTGGTTGGGTGAACGTAAACGGTTGTTGCTGTGTCGCCGGTTACATATGGAGTAGTAAAGGATGAATTGTGATACAGGTACGTTGATGGTGTCCAGGTGGGTGGAGCTATGGCACCTGGAGTGCCGGTAATAGAAACATTGTCTATGGCCCAAAAGTATCCCCATGTACTGTTGTAGTAGAATCTAATTTTACAATTGGAATAACCAGCATAGGCGGACAAAGAGATTGTTTCAGTTACAAAGGAAGTGCTTGTACCGATATTTGCAGCTCCTGAAACATAATTTACGAGCGTTGTCCAGGTAGTTCCGCCATCCGTCGATATTTCAACATTTGCGTCTACGTCGCCCGATGCAAAATATTCGTAAAACTGCTGAAATGAAAGCGAAGCGCTGGAATAACCAACGAGCGAAAATGAAGGGGATATCAGCCGGCTTTGAGTATTTACACCGATTCCACCAGCATCAGAAATAGTAACAGCAAACTGGCTTAGGTCTGGGCTACTAAAAGAAGGATAGACCGAATATGTGTAACCGTTGGGCTCCACCTGCCAGGGCCCTAACGAACTCGAAGTTGCAGAACCGGTATTATCTACCGTCCATGGCGATAATCCGGAATTAAAATTCTGCGTCAATATAGTAGGGCTTACCACTACTGTTCCCGATGCAATTGATGTGCTTCCTCCATTACAAATTGTTGCAGTTGCAGGCGTAATAACCGGTGCAGGGGGGGCTGCATTGAGTGTTACGGTTGTAGTAGCTGTAGTAGTGCAGGTTCCATTAGAGCCAGTGAGCGTATACACACCTGCTACGGCCGAGGCTACCGTCGGACTTAAAGCAGTGGAAGAAAAACCGCTCGGACCGGTCCAGCTATACGTTGGCGCCGTTGTTGTACCCGTCAGTGACAAAGGTGATCCCGGACATACCGGGCCTCCATTGGAAGCTGATAATGTAAATGGACATGGGCTGATAATATTGGCCTTGTAATCCACTACATCTCCGCTGTAATATTCAGGATAGCTGGATCCATATTCTATCTGGCAGGGGTCAAGATGGGCCGGTGCTACCCCTAAGCTAGTGATAATATACTCCCATATCCCGCGGATGCGCATATTGTGCACACCGGTAGTCGCTGTAGCAGGAATAGTGATATTAAAAGTAGTTGGGGATGTTGTAATTCCTGTAGTGAACCCCGAAACGGGCGTAACTTCTTCAGAGGATGCAAAATATCCGTCGTCATTATAATCTATCCACATCTGTAGCTCCTGGTAGGAGCTGGGAGTTCCCCATGTAGCTGATGCAGAGTAAACGCCGCCTTGTAAAAAGTTGATCGTCGGAATTGTGGAAGTCCTGTCAAGATACCCTGTAGTGCCACTGGCGGCCGAAGTCATTCCTGCATCACTCAATGTAGAACCGGAATAACCTGTAATACTTAATGCATTCACTCCGTATGTAACATCGCCAGCCTCGCTGAACCATGACGATGCGGTAGGCGTACAAGCAGGTGTCGCTACATAGGTTACCAGAACATTTGTGGAAGTTGAAGACATTGATGTTGACGTGCAGGTAACAATACATTGATAATACGTATTTGCACTTATTCCTGTGAAATTATAGGTTGAATTGGTCGCTCCTGAGATGCTTGTCCATGGACCTGATGAGGATGAAGAGGATTGCCACTGGTAGGTCAGGCCTGATGCCAATGTACTCCCTGACAAGCTGAGTGTAAATGAGGTTGCAGCGCCTCCCGTCGATGGAGATGCAACTGCTGTGCCGGCGGTAGGTGTTCCCGTGCAAGGAGTTGGAGGTGTCCATCTGTATATTTGACCGCTTACAGGCGAAGTAGCGATCGATGTAGTAAATGTACTGCTGGATGGGGTAGGCGAAGATCCGGAATTCGGTAAGGTCTGGTAGTCGGTGCTGCTATTGGCAATGCCGATCGTACCGGAAGCTGTTAAAAATCCACTGGTCCCATACCAGAACTCAATTACATTCGTTGTTTCATAAAGCTTCACCTGCATCCTTGTCGGGCCGTCGCCCAAGAGCGTGTACCAGTTTTTCCATTCGAACGTAAACACTCTGTTGGGTGCAGTTCCGGTTGTCTTATAAAGTGCATTTGTCGCTGAGGTTCCGTCAAGGTCATCCCAAAACGGCATGAGAAATCCAGCGCCGGTAACGTTTGCCGCAATATTATTATATGGATCAGCAGATGAATTAGAAAGACAAATAAAACCGTTTGAACAGGCAGCCAATGTAGTATAACTGGACCCGCAAAAACTAAATGTAAACCCAATAGGTATACTTGTTTGAGTGGCATCGTCAGTTAATATAGCAGGGACAGCCGTCGCGCCACCGCCAGTGGTCATTGTTGTGTAAGTTCCAGTCAAATAGCTAAATAAATAACTCGCCGCCGTTTGGCTGAACCCGGCAAACGGCAAGCAGAATAACAACAACAGTAGAGTTAATTTTCTCATGCACATAATTTTAATTACTTAGGAATATACGAAGGTGATAATATCTTAAATGGTTAAACCTCTCTCGCTAAAGTTAAACTTTTCGGATAAGAAAAAAGAAAGGTTTGTTAAATTTTTTAGCAAAGCAATTATTGCGGGTTCATCTTCTTTAACCCGGAGGCAATTTTTTTCGCGGTCGAAGCGGCGGCGGGCGGTGCCTTTGCAGTAGATGTATCGCTTTTCGCAGAATGTGGTTCTTCCCTCAGGCTGGGGCTGCAACTACTGCACTGACTATTATATAATTGTAAATTCTTCTTCAAAAATATTTAAAATCACTCCCATCATTTTTATCTTCACTGTGCCGTAAATACTCATGTAAGTATGCGGAAACTGCCGACGACATGTCTTTGCTCAAAAGGATCAATCAGTATAATGCAGGTATCCCCGAACGGCTGCACGAATTCAAATGGGCTGCACTCCAGGAAAGTCCGTTCCGGTTCTACAGGGGCACTTGCCATTTATTTGCCGAGGATTTTGTAAAACTGTACCGGTACAAGCCCAAAGTAAAGACCTGGATATGTGGCGATCTGCATTTCGAGAATTTCGGTTCTTACAAGGGCGACAATCGTGTAGTGTATTTTGACCTCAATGATTTTGACGAATCCATTCTTGCCAGCCCCGAACCGGAGATCACCCGCTTCCTTACCAGCATTGTCGTTGCCGCCACACAAATGAATGTGCAGCAGGTGAAGCTGCACAAAGCGCTTCACGACATTATGCAGGCCTACACCGAAGCCATACACCAGGGTAAGGCCATGATGCTGCAGGCTGAAGTAGCCAAAGGGCCCTTCCGCAAATTCTTTCTGCAAATGAGCACGCTCGACAGGAACGAATTCATTGGCAAACGAACGGTTAAACAGAAAGGCAATCTGCTGCTCCGCACCGACGATAAAAAATTCCTGGCAATAGATGAAGCCCATAAAGTGGCTATTTACGAAAGTCTGTCGCCCCTGCTCAGCGGCCATCCTCATTTTGCCCACTTCGTTTTTGAAGATGCTGCTATAAGGATCGCCGGCACAGGCAGCCTGGGGCTGGAGCGCTATGCAGTGCTGTTCTTCAGCAAAAAGAAAGGAAAAAGGTATATCATCGACATTAAAGAAGCCCGCGCCTCTTGCTTCAGCGAACTGATAGACGGCAGGCAGCCGCGTTTCAAGAACGAGGCCGAGCGCGTAGTAACAGTTGGTAACCTGATGCAGTTCTGCACGCCGGCCTTCAACAGCATGCTGAAGATGAACAACAAATGGTTCATCGTCAAAGAACTACAGTCGATCGATGATAAAATGAACATCGAAGATTTCAGGAACGAGTTCAATGCATTTACCGATGCGGCCTGCGAAATGGCTCGCCTGGCAGCGTATGCGCACCTGCGCAGCAGTGGCCGCATGGGTGCCGCCCCGGCCGATGAACTGATGAAATTTGTTTCGAAGGGACAATGGCAGCGCGATGTGATAGAACTTTCTGCACACCTGGCCCGCAAGAATGATAAATACTTCGATACCTTTCGCAAGGCGGTAGCTATTTGACGGGTATTCGTCGCAATTCTTCCAACTGCTTTTGGATGGTCTGCTTATCGGCCGATGTTTTTGCCAGTTGCAGCGCACGCTCCAGGTAACCTATTGCTTTGCTGTTATCCAGGTATTTGTGCAATTCACCCATCAGCGTGTGGTAAAAATGATTGCCCTCGAGCCGCAATTCTTCAGCAGCTTCAATAGCGGCCCTATTGCCATTTACCTTAGAGAGCGCATATATGCGGTTGAGCGCCGCCACGGCAGAATACTCCCGCTGCAGCAAAAGATCATATAGGCTCAGTATCTGCTGCCATTTTTCCTCTGTATCATTTTTTTGCGTATGCCAGTAAGCGATGGCCGCTTCTATGTGGTAGCGCGACAACACATTGCCCGAAGCCGCTTTACCCATATATTCCATACCCTTGCCTATCAGCTCCCTGTCCCACAAATTTTCGTCCTGCTCGGCATACAGCACCAGCTCGCCCATGCTGTTTCTGCGCGCCTCAAACCTCGACGAGTGGAAGCACATCAGCGCCAGCAACGCATTCACCTCCGGCCTGTCGGTATCATCATTGCAAGCCAGCATGTAAGTAAGTCTCATCGCTTCTACGCATAGATCCTTTCGCAAAACGGCGTCATTGCTTTCCGAGTAGTATCCTTCGCTGAAAAGGAGGTACAGCGTTTTCAATACGGTGTCCAGCCGCGCGTCTGTCTCACTCTTTCCCGGAAACGCAATTGCAATCCGTTCCTGCCTCAGCTTCTCCTTTGCACGAAACAGCCGTTTGTTGATGGTCTCCTTATTAGTGAGAAATGCATTGGCTATCTCCTCAATGCCAAAACCACACAATATGCGCAAAGCAAGGCCTATCTGTGCTTCACGGGGTATGGACGGATGGCAGATGGCGAACAGCATCTGCAACTGGCTATCCGTGATATTTTTTTCGGAAAGGTCAATATCTTCTTCATCGTGCTCCTGCGCAGTCCTGCGTACCTGCGGTGCTACCTTCTGCAAAAATGTTTTCCGGCGCACCAGGTAATTATGCGCCTTGTTGCGCGCTACGGTATACAGCCAGGCAACCGGGTTGGGAGGCAACCCTTTGTAGCTCCATGTCTCATAGGCCTGCATAAAGGTCTCGCTGGCAATGTCCTCGGCCACATCCATATGCTCAGCGCCAAACAGCTTGCATAGCACGGCCGTTATCTTGCTGAACTCGGTTCTGAACAAATGCGGTATCAACTCCTGCTCCTGCATATTATGAGCAGTTGCCGGGCACAACCCGGCAACCATTTGCTTTAATGAATACCGTCCCTCCGGGCAATTTTTCGCACCTCCACAGTGTTTCCGTCACCCTGCAGCACGGGGCTGCCCTTGGCAAATTCCACTGCCTCGTCAACAGATGCCGCCTTTACGATCACATACCCGCCGATCGTTTCCTTAATATCGCCAAACGGACCGTTGGTCACTACGGCTTTATGGTGCACTACCCTCGCATCTGCAAAAGGCAAACCGTTGCCACCAACAAACTGGTCTTTGGCAGCAATACCCGCGATCCACTCCCGGGTTTGCTGCATCCATACCTGCATTTGCTCAGGCGATGCCACTTTAGTTCCATCCTGGTGCCTGAAGATCAACATGAATTCATCCATAAAATCTGCTTTGTGCCGGAGAACTCCGGCGGTTAACAATGTTTGTAACACAGGTATAGCAAATGAGAACTGCTATTTAGGACAATTTGCAAGGTAAAATAATTTACGCTTCCGGCTTCGCAGTTCGTTAACACATCGTCTCCTATTGTTTTTAGACTTTCCTGCTTACCTTTATTAGGCAGAATTTGTTTAAAAGATGCTGCATCTCCGGCTATGCAAACAGCCTATATCGTAAGCGGTTACCGCACGGCAGTTACCAAATCAAAACGTGGCGCTTTCCGGAACTTCAGGCCCGATGACCTGGCGGTTGAAGTGATACGCGGCCTGCTGGCCGGCATTCCGCAACTGGACCCGAAACTGATCGATGATGTGATAGTGGGCAATGCCGTGCCCGAGGCAGAGCAAGGCCTGCAGGTAGGCCGCATCATAGCCAACAAAGCAGTAGGTGAATGGGCTGCGGGTGTAACCGTGAACCGGTATTGCGGCTCCGGGCTCGAAGCTATTGCCATTGCTACGGCAAAGATCCAGTCGGGCATGGCCGATTGTATCATTGCCGGCGGCACCGAAAGCATGAGTCTTGTGCCCACCGCCGGTTGGCGCACTATGCCCAATTATGAAATGTCGAAAAACACCCCCGATTATTACCTGAGTATGGGCCTGACCGCCGAGCAGGTCGCACTCGACTACAAAGTATCGCGCGAAGACCAGGATGCATTTGCACTCCGCTCGCACCAGCGGGCATTGAACGCTATTGAGCAGGGTTATTTCAGAGATGGCATCATCCCCATCAAAGTAAAGGAAGTTTATGTGGACGATAACAACAAACGCAAGGAGCGCGAGATGGTAGTGGATACCGACGAAGGACCACGCGCCGACACGTCGCTGGCTGCACTCGGTAAGTTGCCCCCGGTCTTTGCCCAGGGCGGCTCTGTAACAGCGGGCAACTCCTCACAAACTTCAGACGGTGCCGCATTCACCATCGTGATGAGTGAACGTATGATCCACGACCTGGAGCTTCATCCCATTGGCAGGCTCGTATCCTGTGCCGCTGCCGGCGTTGACCCGCGCATCATGGGCATCGGCCCCATAAAGGCTGTTCCTAAAGTGCTGAAGAACGCCGGAATGAAACTGAACCAGATGGACCAGATTGAACTCAATGAAGCTTTCGCTTCGCAGTCACTGGCAGTTATCCGCGAACTGGGGCTGGATGAGGAGATCACCAACATGAATGGCGGAGCCATATCGCTCGGCCATCCGCTGGGCTGCACAGGTGCCAAACTCACCATACAGGTACTCAACGATCTGAAAAGAAGGAATAAGCGCTACGGCCTGGTAACTGCCTGCATAGGCGGCGGGCAAGGTATAGCAGGTATCATTGAGCGTATTTTATAAAAGCTACCAGTTTATCAGTTCAAATCCGGGAAATGGCCTTTGCATTTCCTGGAGTTGGCACGCCGGTGTAAAATCGGCTATCAGCATCATTTTTTCCCAAAGCGCCATCACCGCAGGATGCTGGTGGGCTGCCTCGGTTGCCTGCGTGGATACCCATTCAAAAACCTCTATGATAGTGCCATCCTGCGTATGGGCCACATAATTATCTTTGGACGAAGCCAGCCCATACTGCCTCAATAAAGACACATGTTGTTTCACTAATTCCCGCAACTCCACTTCTCTGCCTTCTTTGGGCTTGTAAGTGGCTATTGCCATTATTCCTCCATTTATCTGTAAACCCTGGTGCATATTCATCTTTGGTGCTATAAAAATAGCAAGAATCCATTTGCGCCAGGATCTTTTTTATCATCCCAACATTAAATATTCCTGAAGGTTATCAGCAACTGATACCATAGGTGATGATCGTAGCTGCTGCTGCATTTATAACGTTCACGGGCATCAAAGATCCTTTTGCAAACACCTCGCGGATCACTTCCGTAGCGTTACACTAACATTTCGTCATAAAAACTCGTCTTTCAGTTTTTGGCTCGCCGGATAACGTGTGCCTGCTTTATTAAGTGGCAACGAAACCCCGGGCCCTGGCTCCATTGGCGACTGAACTACCGGCCCAAACTCAAGAGCGCTCTCTTGTGGCTCGTGCGCTGTCAGTTCCTGTGCTGCCTTGATGCCGGTGTCTGCTAACCTGTATAATATGTAAAAGATATGTCGTTCCGAAGAAGTCACACCCGCCCGCTGACTCGGCTTGCCCAGCGAGCTTATGTTCGCATCAACGATCTCAATTTCCTTGTGTTCCGTCAGCCATTCGTTAATGGTCAACTGCAGCGCTACAAGGTCATCATTGTAAAACATCTGTATCCTGTTCATAATAAGAAGTTTAGCCACACACGCTTACTTAATGCATAAATAAAGCTGTGCCAATAGCGCCCGGCAAGCCCGGCGTTGTTGCTAAACCCGGATAAATTGTCTAAAATTGTCATCAATTCAACCGCCCACCGATAAAATGAAAAAACAAGCCCCTCAGGGACAAAAAACTGCGCCTGCTCCACAAGTAGCTCCTGCATCATCATTTCAGCTTTCGGATAAGACCCTTCAGCGCAGCTTCTATTTGTCTATTCTGGCCATGTTAGTATTCATTTGGGTGGCAGGTTTCAATTCCGGCTTCCACGTAGATGAAATGGACATGATGCTGTATGGCAAGGCGAATGTAAAGTACTATGCAACCGGGGGCAAGGATACCTCCTTCGCGGGCTATAAGAACCCTGAAGAAGACCTCATACCGCTGTTGAAATATTACGGCGGCATATACGAATACTTCCAGGTAGGGCTCAATAAAGCGCTCGGCACTATAGATGGCCCTCAGGAATTCAATGTGCGCCACATTTTCAATGAGTTCATAGCCATACTGGGTATTATGTTCGCCGGGCTCACCGCCCGCAAGATCGCCGGATGGAGGGCGGCTTTATTCACGGTCTGGCTGCTCTACCTCACCCCATTCTTCTTCGGGCATGCGATGATCAATACCAAGGATATGCCTTTTTGTGCAGGTTACATCGCCAGCCTGTATTTTATGATCTCCTGGCTTGAGGAATTGCCCAACCCGCGATGGAAGACGAGTATTTTCTTTATGCTGTCGTTCGCCTTTGCAACCGGGGTCCGCATAGCAGGGGTGCTGCTTATCTTCTACTGGCTGGTCTTCCTGGTTGTTTACCTGCTCGCCAATAAGCAACTTATGGCTTCCGTCCGGCAGAACATCCGCACCATACTTGCACAAATGGCAACCGTGGGCATGGGTGGCATGGCCATAGTTGTGGTCACCTGGCCCTACCTGCTTCAGTCGCCGGTAAAGCACTTTATGGAGACATTAGGGGTTGTAAAAAAATTCCCGCAAAAGATCAAGATGGTCTTCGAAGGCAACATCATGGATTCGCTGCATGTGCCTAACTATTACGTGCCCAAGTTCATGCTCATTACCATCCCGCTTTCCATCATAGCTGCTATACTGGCGGGAGTGGTTATCTTCTTTGCCCTGCGCAAGCGATACAATGTAAAGATCGGCGCACTGCTTTTGTTTGCGATCATATTCCCCGTAGTATATATCCTCTACTCCAATCCGGCTATCTACTGCGGCTGGCGGCACGTGATGTTCATTTATCCGTCTATGTGCATCTTCGGCGCCATAGCACTGGCCTCTGTTGCTACCTGGTTGCGTAAACCCGTTTTTCAAGGCGTATTTGTGCTGGCATTCCTGGCCACCCTGGCTACGCCCATAACATGGAGCATCAAAAACCATCCTTATGAATACACCTACTTTAACGCCTGGGGCGGTGGATTCAAAAAAGCATTTTACGATTATGAAAATGAATATTGGCAAATAACTACCAAAAATGCGGTGGATTGGATGATGAAAAATGAGCCCATTGAACAGTCAAAGGACTCGGTGATCATTGCCTCAAATGCCCGCGCCTTTCTTACTTACTACCTGCGCGTGCATTACCCTAAAGCCAAAGTGCGCGTGGTGGGCTGCGGCTACACCGAGCGCAATTCCGTGCTTTGGCATTATGCCGTTTTTCATCCCATCTTCCTGGAGCCTAACTACCTCAATTACTGCTACCCTCCAAAGGGGCAAAGCCTGGTACATAGCGTAGATATTGATGATCTCCCGATCTCTATTGTTCTCAAGGATACAACCCGCTACGATTTCATGGCCATCAGCACATTGATGACGGGTAATTTCAACCGGGCGGACTCCTTTTTCAATGTTTACTTCAAACAGACCAATACCTCGGTTGACGACTATGTCAATGTAGATGTGTACCCTTACCTCTCAATAATAAGAGGCTACCAGTTGAAGACCGATGACGCCATTAAATATGGCACCAAATGCTTCGATTTCTACATGCCGCCCAATCTTATGTATTTCACCTATTGCGGAATGGCCATCGGCTATGCGAACGGTGGTAAATTCAAGGAGGGGATAAAATCATGCGAGGATGCTATGAAGCTGCAACCAAACCAACCTCTAGCCAAGGCTATCCTGAATGACATCAATAATTTCATGCGGCAACAGCGGTTGCCTAATGCACCGCCAAAACCATAACCTACTTTCCGCGCCCCTGGAAAATGACCATAAAAGTGTAGAGCATGATCTTTACATCCAGCGCCAATGAGCAGTTCTCAATGTAGAGCAGGTCATAGCGCATGCGCTCTATCATTTCTGTCACGTTCTCGGCATAGCCAAACTGAACCATACCCCATGAAGTGAGCCCCGGTTTCACTTTGTGCAGGTATTTGTATTGCGGATGAGTAGTGGAGATGATGTCTATATAATGCTTGCGTTCCGGGCGCGGCCCTACCAGCGACATATCACCCTTGATGATATTGAGGAACTGCGGCAATTCGTCAATGCGCCATTTGCGCATAAAACGCCCCCACCGCGTTATCCTCGGGTCTGTCTTGCTGGACAATGCCGGCCCGGCCTGCTCTGCATCCGTGTACATCGACCGGAACTTATAAATGTAGAACGGCCGCCCGAACAAGCCTATGCGCTGTTGCTTATAGATCACGCCACCCCTTGAAGAAAAAGTGACCATGAGCGCCGTGAACAGCAAAAAAGGCGACAGCATCAGCAAAGCCATCGCCGAGATGATGATATCCAGGAAACGCTTGCACACACGCTGCCAGTCGGGCATCAGGTCCGGGTGAATGTGAATGAGTACGGCATCATACACATTGCTGGTCTTCACCGAACCGCTAAGGATGTCATAGTAATCCGGAAGCACTTTGATGACCACCGGCCGGTAACAAAGCCGCGTCAGCACATTCTCCAGCAGGTGGTGCTCAGACGAATCTACGGCTACTATTACCTCTTCAATGTTGTGCTTATCAATGATATTCTCAAGCTCCGACAAATCTCCCAGTTGCGGCAAAAATCTGGACATCCCGTTGCTGGCCTCTTTGTTGGAATAGATGAAACCCGGGAAAATATTACCCAGCACCCTGGGATTATCTTTTACTTGTTTGTAAATGTTGATCGCCTGCTGGTTGCCCCCGATGATCAGTGTATTGAAACCCACCTTACCCTTCACCAGGTTCACCTTCACACGGAACAGGATGAACAGCCGCAATACCAGCACATAAGCAGTATGAATGAGCAGGTAATGCCCCACAGCGTTGGTGAAATAAGAATAATCGCCCTTGTCATTTGCAAATACAATGACCGATACCGCAGTGCAACCAAGGATACAGGATATCAGCGTCCGGTTGATCTCGTTGAGCCTCGATTTACGGTACAGATCGAAATAAGTGCCGGACAGCAGGTAAAGCAACAACCACCCCACCGGTATAACAACAAGGGTGTGCACGTAATCCCGCACACCAAATAAGTGCAGTGTCTGCAGGTAATCAGCACCTGTCAGCAAACTCTGCCTGTACATCCAGAAAGTGAACCAGGCGAGGGCCGCTGCCAGATAGTCAAGTAAAACCAATTGCCGTATAGCTCTTTTTTTAGCCGGGCTTAGCTGCATGCTTGTCGTCAGTAATGGAGGTATTGAATATTGTCTATCTGCACCTGGCCGGCCGTGTCACCGGGATCCAACGAAGTCTTGATGAATAAAGTATAGGTCGAGCCGGTGAACTGCGATGCAAAATCACCCGCTGTCATATAAAATTTTTGCCAGTGATCGCTCGGCTGCAGCCCTACCAGGTAAGACTTGTAGGAGATGACGCCCAGTACATTGGATTGCAAACCCATATAAAAGGGCTTTGTATTCTTATACTCAAATTCAATGATCGATTGCGACGTGATAGGTATGGGAAACTGTATCCTCGAAGAGTCTTCCGACGCCGTGTCGTTGGTGGCCGTCCGCAGCGAAATTTGCCCGAATGGCGTGCCATCCGAAGAGTTGGCCACATCAACGTGCTGAGCGATCGGGGTTGTGCCGCTCGCAAGGCCGAAACCCACAATTGTATTGAAATTACTGATAATTGTATCGCTCATATAGACGTTGAAAGCCGTGATCGGATGTACATTCACCACCTTGCCAGGCTGCGTCTTCAGCCCCAGATCGTAACTCTGGTAAAAGGGATACTTTGCCAGAAAATTGTTCTGACCGTTCAGCACCACCCCCGGAAACACAGTTAGCGTACCGCTGTCACCCTGGGTGATCACCGGGAATGTACATGGCAGATCGAAATTACCAATAGGATTATCGTTGTAATACACAAATACATTGGTGATGTTGTGGCTTATGGACAGCCCATGCCGTTCTGCCGCAGTATTCCATGCAAATGAGTCGATGTGCACATAAGTTGGCGTAGGCTCGCTCGGGTTAATGATGTTGCAACCGGCCATCACATATAGCACCGCCGCCACCACCGAAAAATACTTTAACGTCTTTTTGATACTTAACATTGCCTGTTTCCGTTCCTTTAACGCAAAATGAGCTTAAACATTGTGTAGCTCGTTATGCAAACTCATTTTTTTCAAGATCTGGTAAGCAACGTCCATTGCCTGATACCCCTCATATACAGATACTTTCACAGGTTTGTTATGCAGGATAGCCGACGCAAAGTCGGATAGCTCGGTCTTTATTGCATTCAGCGGCTTCACCGATGGCAATTGAACAGAAATGATCTTGCGCTCCCCATTACCCAATTCTATCGGAAAATCCATCATGCCGCTTTGCATATCGCCTTCTTTCAGCTTGATGATCTCTGTTTTCTTTTCCAGGAAATCTATGCCGATGTACGCATCGCGCTGAAACAGGCGCACTTTGCGCATGTTCTTCAGCGATATGCGGCTGCTGGTAAGGTTAGCCACACAACCGTTGTCAAATTCAATGCGGGCATTCGCAATGTCAGCCGTCTCGCTGATCACCGCTACCCCGCTTGCAGAAATACGCTTCACCGGAGATTTCACCAGGCACATCACAATATCTATGTCATGGATCATCAGGTCCAGTATAACCGATACGTCTGTTCCCCTCGGATTGAACTGTGCCAACCGGTGCGCCTCTATGAACAAAGGCTGCATATCCATGCCGCTAAGGGCCAGGAAAGCCGGATTGTAGCGCTCCACGTGGCCCACCTGGCATTTTACGTTCGCCTCTTTTACCATTTTCACCAGTTCGGCTCCCTCTTCCAGCGTATGCGCAAGCGGCTTCTCTATGAATATATGCCTGCCCTGCTGCAAACACTTTTTTGCCAGTTCGAAGTGCGACGATGTCGGCGCAACAATGTCAACGGCATCAACAGCCTCTATCAGGCTATCTACGTCGGCATACCTCGGCACCTGGTATTTGGATATTGTAGTCGCTGCCTGTATATCGTCCGGATCGTAAAAACCAGCCAATTCCACTCCTTCTACTTCCTGCCACTGCTGGATGTGAATTTTGCCAAGGTGCCCGGCACCGAGCACGCCTATTCTTAACATGGACTATAAAATATTATAAAAATAAAATAACCAACAATAAATATCGTGCAAGATAATCATTATTCGGCTTAACAGGGCCCGCAGCATCGGTCTGCAGCCATCACGCCAGCACAGCAACAAACATACTATCCGCTTTCTGCGTAATGCCATTCACCAGCAGCTTTTGCTGCACGCGGAGGTCTGAATGGGCTTCAATATGCGCCAGCGCATCCTCATTCTCCGCCCTGAAAACAGAACACGTAATATAGAACAGGCTGCCGTCCTGCTTCAGGTAGTTCGCAACATTCACAGCAATTTCGCGTTGCAACCGGGTGTAGCGGTGCAGATCGCCGGGCTCAAAAAAATGCAACTGCTCTGGCGTGCGCGCCCATGTGCCCGACCCGCTGCACGGCACATCGCAAATAATATGATCGAATTTTGTACTGCCAAGTGCTTTCTGCAGCGACGCTTTGTCAGCCGCATTGGCCACATGCGCCACAGGCAGGCGCATCCCATAACGCCTGAACCGGTCTTCCAGATTGCGCAGAATACTTTCCCGCACATCAGTCACCGTCTGCTCCACGCCCGGTTGCAGGTCGCGCAGCAAGAGCGACTTTCCGCCTGCCCCCGAGCAGCAATCGTACCATCGCTCTCCGGGCAACGGGTTGAAGAAACTCCCGGTATATTGCGATGATGCATCCTGCACAACATAGCTATCCTCAGGCAACAGGTCATCTATACGCACACCGTTAGGCAGTGCCAGACAGGTTGGGGTCAACCAATGATATGGAATATCCTGCTCGTCGAGCAACTCAAGTATCTTATTCTTGTTTTTGCGCACCCGGATGAAAAGATCCGGTTGCACCAGCATCGCTCTCAGCCATTCCCGTTTTTCAATGCCCTGGCTCAACGGCAGATCCGCCGGCAATAGCCTTTCCGCATCAAAAACAATACCCTCTTTTTCTTCCAGTCGCAGCTTTTGCAATGTTTCTGTTTTGCCGCACAACTTCAGGCAAACTGCCACAGCATCCTTCAATAAAGCAGTATCTGCAATGTTCATTGCAAGCCCATGCGCCGCCCTGTACCAGCAATAGGTCATATCGCTCAACATACGCCTGTCGCGGCTGCCCAGCTTAGGAAATTTTCTGAAATACTCACGCAGGTAATGGGTCAGTGGCTCCTTGCCATTATAATCGCGGATAATATCACCTATGTGCTGCCACAGATATAGCATGCTGCTAAGATAATATGCATTGCCGCAAGATGACAACATAAAAAAACGGCACCCATCAGGCGCCGTTCAGATAAAAACCCATCCAAATATCTATAGATTCTTTTTTACAGTCTGCTTCGACAGGTACATGTGTGTAACCATCATTTCCCCGTCGCGTTTCACTACTACTTTCATACGCTCGTTCGGCCAGCTATAGCTCAGCACCATGTGTATGTCATCTACATTGCGCGTGCGCTGATGGTCGATCCAGGTAATGATATCGCCCTTCATCAGGCCTGCATCAGCAGCCGGTGAATTAGGTTTCACCTCTGTTATTTCCACGCCCTTGCCATTGTCTTCATTCTTGCCCACAATGCCCATCGTCAGCGTGTACTCATAGTAATAGTCATTGCTCTCTTTGGACGTGTGATATTCCTTCCTGTAATTGTCCATAAAGGGGTCCGGCAGCGTCATGCTACCATCCCTGTCCGGCACTCCGCCATATTCATCATCTTCAGGCACACGATACGTTTTAGCATCTCCAAGGTCTGCACGGGTCACTTCTCTGTGACCTTCACGGGTGTAAACAATGGTAACAGTTTCGCCCCAATCGTGATCATTCACAGCATTCACAAGGTCGGCCGCATTGTGCACATCCATGCCCCCAAGTTTTATCACTATGTCCCCCGTCTGCAAACCCGCCTCATCGGCAGGGCTGCCGTGGATCACAGAACGGATACGTGCGCCGTCGTTCTCTCCGTTGTCATCGGTAAACACACCCAGCAACGGCTTGTGTCGCGGCGCTTCATCCATCATCGATACAGTATCGTTGTCGGCAGCACTATGCTTTTTAATATTGCCTTCCCGGTCAATAACAATTTTGTGGTCTTCTTTCCTGGTATTGTTAATAGTGGAAACCAGCTCCCCGTTCACATACACCCCTCCGTTCACGATCTCAACAACGTTCTTATCATTGTCGTTCTCAAGGGTGATCGTTTCCGACTGCTCCACTGCTTTTACTGCCTGGGGCTTGCGATGGTGGATCACATGTTTTTTGATCGCAACTTTTTTTCCCGCCGTATCAGCAGCCGCCGTTTTAGCGGTCCTCGGCGCGTGAGCATTCGTTGAGGTTTGCGCACTTGCGCTTCCCACTGCCAGCATTAGTAGCCCGGCTCCGGCAATCACATACACCTTATTCATAGCATAGTCAATTTAAACTGTGTAACCCAGGTTTACCTGAACCATTTTACCATAAACACAGATGCCGCTATGATGACCACAATGGCCACCCAAAGCAACGTGATCACATGCTTATATGATTTGTTGACTGCCTTAACATTCTGCAGTTCATTGATGTTGTTGATAATGTTCTCCATGCGGGCAAATGCAGTTTCGCCTTTTATCACATAGTCATACGCTCCATGCTTCATACTGTCCACCGCCACTTCTATCTTGTCCTGCCCGCTCAGCATGATCACCTGTGTATCCGGATACGTTCCTTTCACTTGCTTCAGCACTTCTACACCATTCTGCGCCTGCGGCAGATGTGCGTTCAGATGATAATCCAGAACCATGATCTGGGGATTCAGGTGCATGTCCTTCATGGCAGCTTCGCCGCTATCGTAGGTTTTGAACTGGTAACCAAAACGTTCACTGAGGTAATCTTTCAGCATTTCGTTCTGTATCGGTTCATCGTCCACCAGGAACATGTACTGTGTGTTTTGTGAGCTCATACGTGATTGTAATAAAGATGTAAATTAGAATAATATGCTAAGATAATCGATAGTTGTTGAATTTTTCATCAATTTTTAAGTTCATCAAAAGCCTTTACACACACCCTGTGCAATTGCCTTATTTTTAATGGCAGGCTGTCATAGTGCGCTGGCTCTCCTGCTGCCTGCTCTATCATAAAAATGCTGCTCACCTCCTCCTTCACACCCATATAGGATAGTTGAGGCTTCAGCGAATGTGCCGCTATCTTCACTGCCGGGTAATCTCCCGATGCCATCGCCTTATCAATTGCGTCCATCAGCTTAGGGGCATTTTCCAGGAACATATTGATATACTTGAGCATTTTCTCCGGGTTGCCACCGGTAAACTGTTGCAGAAAACGTCGGTCGGTCACTTTTTCCGGCAGCTCCGGCAATTGCTCGGCCTTGGGCTTATGCTCCTGCTGATTGTTTGTCACCGGCTGGAGTCCGGCCATCACGGCATCCATCTTCAACATCAATTCATCCGCATGAAATGGTTTGGAAATATATGCATCCATGCCTGCATCAAAATATTGCTGCACATCTTCCTGCAGCACATTAGCCGTCATAGCAATAATTTTAACACTCCTGGCCGGCTCGGGCAATGTAGATCTGATCAGCTTCGTCGCCTCTACCCCACCCATCACGGGCATCTGTATATCCATCAGCACTATATCGTACGTGTCCCTTTTTAGCCGATCCACTGCTTCGGCGCCATTAACAGCTATGTCCAGCGTCAGCGACGGTATCATCTCCTTCAGGGTATCTTCTGCAACCATCCGGTTGAAGTCATTGTCCTCCACCAGCAGCACCGTCAGCGCATTCAATCGCTTCATAGCCGCTTCGTCCAGCATATTGTCCTTCTTCTCAAATTCCTGCACCTCCGCAACATCAAGCGGAATTACTGCGGTAAATGTCGTCCCCTTCTGCAACTCACTCCGCACAAAGATGTCTCCGCCCATCAATGTCACCAATTGCCGCGATATGGTTAGCCCCAGGCCCGTCCCGCCAAATCTGCGGGCCACATCCGTTCCTGCCTGCGTAAAACTTTCAAAAATAGTATCCACATAATCTGCCGATATACCAATACCGGTATCCACCACGTCAAACTGCACCCAGACCTTCCCTGTTTTCTCACGTAATGTCGTCTTTAACTCCACATATCCTTTGTCGGTAAACTTCACCGCATTGCCCACCAGGTTCACCAGCACCTGGTTCAGACGGGTCGGGTCACCAACCAACCTCTTCGGCAGGTCATCTCCAACTGTCAGCCTCAGCTCTATACCTTTGTCCTCAGCTTTTAGCATGAACATATCCCGCACGCTCTGCAGCACCTCCCTCAGGGTAAAGTCTACGTGCTCCATCTGTATCTTGCCAGCTTCTATTTTAGAAAGGTCAAGTATATCATTGATGATGACCAGCAGGTTGTCTGCCGACATCTGTATGGCATTCAGATACCTGAGTTGATCGGGTTTCGGCTCTTTCGACAGCAGCAGGCGGGTCATCCCCACTATCGCATTCATTGGCGTGCGTATCTCATGACTCATATTGGCCATGAACTGATGTTTCAGAAATGCCGTGCGCTCAGCTACCTCTTTTTCCTTTTGCGCAAGTTCTATCTGCTGGCGGGCTTGCAGGTTGCGCACTTCGTTAATGGTCTTCTGCTTAAATATCTCTTCCTTAAGCTGTTCAAAGGTTTTAAGATGGTGAAACGCTTTGGGAATGTCACCCATCTTATCATACAGCATCGAAAGCACCTCATGAATGCTCATCAGGTCATGGCGCCGCTGATATTCGTTGGCCAGGGTGTACGCCAGGCTCAGGCTCTGCAACGATTGCCTGTAGCTGTCCTCATCCATGTACAGGCGCCCCAGGTAGAACTGGCAGATGATCTGCACTTCCACATTCCCGAGGTTTTGGGCCTGCCGCAATGCGTTAGAAAGGTATTTGCGCGCATTATCAAAATGCTGCATCTTGTAATACACCTTGCCCAGGCCGCTTTCCGCCATTACAAAGGCTACCGTCTCAAACTCCGAATGGTTCAGGTTTTCCTCAAAATAATGGAGCGCCTCAGCATACAGGTCTTTTTTGAAATAGATATTGCCAAGCGTATTATAGATATTGATCAGGCTGTTCAGGTTGTGCGACCGTTCAAAGATCGGCAGGCACTTCAATGCATATTCCAGCGCACTGTCATAGTCGTTCAGATCATACAGCAGGTTAGAAATACTGGTAAGAATGATCGACTGACTGAATTCATCACCCAGCTCTTCATAAATGCGCAGCGCCCTTTCAAAGTAACCGAACACATTGGAAAGGTCGCCCTGGTCACGAAATATATTCCCGAGATGGTAAAGAACACGCGCCTCCAGCCGCTTATCCTTCAACTTGGTGGCTATGGTCAATGACTCTTTCAGCACCTCTATCCCCGCCTCATATTCACCCTTCAGCCAGTGGCATGAGCCCTTTATGTTAAGCCCCCGGCCCATGCCTCTCGGGTAAGCAATGGCACGCGACCGCAAAATAACTTCCTCAGCAATTTTCATTGCCTCATCCACATCAAAATTCCGCACCTCTACCGCAATATCCAGCAACGTGTTGATGCGGCCCTTTTCGTCTGTTTGCCCTGCCAGTTGCAGTTGCAATTCCTTATACCTGGGCGTATCCACCATAATTGATCTGTCAAAAAAGTCAAATGTAAAAATAGGGAATAGTGCCCGTTAGTCAATGACCCGGATCACCGTCAAAAAACCATTTTATCGTTATGGGATACCAGGCTCCGGAACAACCGGGGCCAATGGTGAAAACAAAATATGCAGCCGCTTACGCTACATCTTCTGCCGTATGCTTGCGGCTGTATCCTTTCATGATGCCGCGACCGGTATCGCGAACAAATGTGAGTATCTCATCACGCTCGTCTGATACAGGCAGGTCGGTCTCTATGATGCTCAGTGCCTTGGAAACATTGTAGCCACGCACGAACAGGATGCGGTAAACATCGAGGATGTGGTTGATCTGCTCCATAGTATAACCGCGCCTTTTGAGGCCAACTGAATTGACGCCTACATAGGAAAGCGGTTCGCGTGCAGCCTTTACATATGGCGGCACATCCTTGCGCACCAGCGAGCCACCTGTAACAAACGCATGAGAGCCGATGCGGACGAACTGTTGCACAGCAGTAAGGCCTGCCAGCACCACGTGGTCGCCCACTACTATGTGGCCTGCAAGCGTAGTGTTGTTGGAGAAAATGCAATGATTGCCTACCTCGCAGTCATGTGCAATATGCGAATACGCCATTATCAGGCAGTTGCTGCCTATTTTGGTCGAATTCCTGTCGGTAGTGCCCCGGTTGATGGTCACACACTCCCTTATAGTAGTATTGTCGCCAATGATGGTGATCGTATCCTCCCCCTTGAACTTCAGGTCCTGCGGAATAGCGGAAATAACAGAGCTTGGAAATATACGCACATTCTTACCTATGCGCGCGCCCTCCATGATGGTTACATTAGAGCCTATCCAGGTGCCTTCGCCGATCTCCACATTCTTGTGGACGGTGGTGAACGGGTCAATTCTGACGTTGGGTGCTATTTTAGCATCCGGGTGTACATATGTAAGCGGGTGGATCATTTTTTGTCTTTTCTGAGTATTTGTGCAACAAGTTCTGCTTCTGTGGCTAATTTATTGCCCACATAAACAGAGCCTCTCATCTCGCAAATGCCGCGGCGGATGGGGCTTAACAGTTCCAGCTTAAGGATAAGGGTATCGCCCGGAACTACCTTTTGCTTGAAGCGTACTTTGTCTATCTTCAGGAAGTAAGTATCGTAGTTTTCCGGGTCTATATAATTGTTCAGCGCAAGTATGCCGCCGGTTTGGGCCAGCGCTTCTATCTGCAATACGCCCGGCATCACAGGGTTGCCCGGAAAATGGCCGGGAAAGAAGTATTCATTGAACGTAACATTCTTAATGCCCACCACATGGTTGTCGCTAAGCTCTATGATCTTATCCACAAGCAGGAACGGATACTTATGCGGCAGCGCTTTCTGAATTTTTACCGTATCATATATAGCCGGCATGTTCGGATCATAATGCGGCACATCAGAAAGGTGTTTGTTCTTTTTGATATACTGCTTGATCTTACGGGCAAACTCCACATTCGTGGCATGACCCGGCCTGCTGGCTATGATGTGTGCTTTTATAGAATGACCTATAAGCGCCAGGTCGCCAACCACATCCAGTAACTTGTGGCGGGCAGGCTCATTGGTAAAGTGCAGTTGCACATTGTTGAGTATGCCTTCCTGCTTTACTTCAATTTTCTGCTTATTGAACACTACTGCAAGGCGATTCAACTCTTCCTGGCTCACTATCTTGTCCACAACAACTATCGCGTTGTTGAGGTCGCCTCCCTTTATCAGGTTATTGTCCAGCAGATATTCCAGCTCATGCAAAAAACAGAACGTACGGCAGGGGCCTATTTCGCTTCTGAACTCTGACAGATGCTTGAGGGTGGCGTGTTGCGTACCTAGCACCGGCGAGTTGAAGTCGATGAGCGCCGTTATCTGGTAGTCGGCAGAAGGCACCGCCAGCATATCGACGTTCTTTACCGGATCGTAGTAATGTATGTTGGTGTCTATTGAATAAACAACGCGGCGGGCATCCTGTTCCTGTATGCCAATGCTTTCAATGGCCTCCATGAATTCACGGGAGCTGCCATCCAGGATGGGTACTTCCGGGCCATCCAGCTCTATCAGCACATTGTCCACACTAAGGCCCACAAGTGCAGCCAGCGTATGCTCTATAGTGCTCACGCGAGCGCCATTGTGCTCTATCGTAGTGCCACGCGATGTGTCCACTACAAAGTCAACATCCGCTTTTACAATTGGCTTTTCAGGCAGGTCTATACGCTGAAACCGGATGCCAAAGCCTGGGTTTGCCGGGCGCATGGTCATTGTTACCACCGCGCCTGTGTGCAAACCCACACCATGCAGGCTAACAGGCCCCTTCAGGGTTTGCTGATTGTCACTTGAACCGTTCTGCAATGTTTCTGTTTTTTTCCTGCTCTCCGACTTAACTAATGTATGTTCACTCACTTTTTATACCCAGGTTTTGCGTACTTAATAATGCGGTTAATTCCTGAACGGTCTCCTCAAGCTTTTGAATGCGCTGCTGCAGCTCGGGCAAATTTCTGAAAATTGCCTGACTTTTCAGCGAGCTCTTATATTCAAACGCCGGCGAGCCGTTAAGCGCCGTGTTAGGGGTGGTCACCGATTTCGAAAGACCACTCTGCGCATTGATGCGCGTACCATCTGCAATTTGTATATGGCCTACCATGCCCACCTGCCCGCCTATGATGGCGTTGCGACCCACCTTGGTGCTGCCCGATATGCCGGTCTGTGCGGCAATGGCAGTGTGCTCACCGATCTCTACGTTATGCGCAATCTGTATCAGGTTATCCAGCTTCACGCCCTTGCGGATGATGGTAGAACCCATCGTTGCACGATCTATAGTTGTGTTGGCGCCTATCTCTACATCATCTTCGATCACCACATTGCCTATCTGAGGCACCTTTTTGTAGCTGCCATCTTTCGTGGGTGCAAATCCAAATCCATCGCCGCCTATGATGGCGCCTGAATGGATAACTACTTTGGTACCCAACTTGCATTCGTCATATATCTTCACTGCCGAATACAGTTTGGTCCCCTCCCCCAGGTGCACATTGTTGCCAATATAGCAGCCGGGGTAAATTTTAACGCCGTCCGCTATCACCGCATTTTCACCGATATACGAAAATGCTCCGATATAAACATCCTTGCCCACCTTTGCCGATTCGGCTATGAATGATGGCTGTTCAATACCGGTCTTCGTTCCCCCTGAAATGATCTCGCCATACTTTTCCAGCAAAAGTGCAAACGCCATATAGGCATCCTTTACCCTTATCAGGGTAGGTTCCACCGGTTTGGTCACTTCCAGCGAGTCATTGACGATAATGATCGAAGCACGCGAGCTATAGAGGTATTCTTCGTATTTGGGATTGGCAATAAAGCTCAGCGCACCATTGGTAGCTTCTTCTATCTTGGCCACATGACTCACCTTAGCGGTTGGGTCTCCTTCCAGCTTTCCCTGTATGAGCGAAGCTATTTGCTGTGCGGTAAATTGCATGTATTAATTTTTTCTATTAAACGACATTTTTGCCAGGTAGTTTTCAGGGCTGCATGTAGCAAATGTAGTTTTTATGTACTGCACGGGCAAGTGTTTGGTTTACCAATGAATCCTCAATTTCTGTAATATTTTTCACAGCCCCACGTTTCGTTTCTATTTTTATGAGGTCATCGTCAATATTATAGGTACTGTTGGATGCTATACCATCAAATACAAAATAATGCAGTTGCTTTTCGTCTATACCTGTCCTTTTCCTGATCTCTTCCCTTTTTTCCTCCAAAATGCTTGCCAAAGAATCAGAAACGAAGCTCACTTTATACAATTTTCTCAGAATGAGCATCTGGCACAGCCTGGATAATATCTTATCCTCATGTGTTTGCCACACTTTTATAGAAGCCATCACATCCGAATCGTCTAATTGACAATATTTATCAAGCAGGGCCGGGTCATTGCGAAAATCGTCTTCGGTGAGGTCCCGCTCCAGAAAATAGGTAAAAACAGGTGTCCCGAACAGTTTATGCCCTTCCTGCAGCAACTCCTTCGCCCGTCTGAAAATATTGATGAGCAGCATTTCGGCACCCAGCACGGTTTTGTGCAGATATACCTGCCAGTACATCAGCCGGCGGGCAATAATGAATTTTTCCACCGAATGCACGCCCTTTTCTTCCACCATCAGTTCTTCATTCCGCACAGTGAGCATCTGCAAAATGCGGTCGTAACCGATAACACCCTCAGAAACACCTGTAAAAAAACTGTCCCGGTTCAGGTAATCCATCCGGTCCACATCAAGCTGGCTGGATACAAGCTGATGCAGGTAGCGCCGCGGGTATGAGTGGTCAAATATCCTGATCGCAGTATCCAGTATCCCACCCATTTCATCATTCATCCGGTGCATGATGAGTTGGGAGAGCGTCTCGTGATGCACATTTACTATCGTCTTCTCCAGCGAATGCGAAAACGGCCCGTGGCCTATATCGTGCAGCAGGGCCGCAATGCGCGCACCCACGCACTCATCCTTATCGGGCACAATATCCTTGGTCTTCAGCTCATCCAGCGCCTTGCCCATCAGGTGGCAGGCGCCCAGCGAATGGTGCAGCCTGGTGTGCACTGCACCCGGATACACCAGGTGAGCCAGCCCCATTTGCTTGATGTTGCGCAGGCGCTGAAACCACGGGTGGTTAATGATCTTGATTATTTCTGGTTCAGGAAAACGGAGAAATCCATAGACCGGGTCGTTGATGATCTTAACTTTTACACTCATTCACCTGTTTATTATTCGTCATCATCATTCTTGTCGCCCGCATCATTCTGCACGCCACCGGCGCCTTGTTCTTCCACGTCTGTATTATCCTTGCCTTGCGCCTTATCGTCTATCTGTTTCACGCCTGTTGTGTCTTCAGCATTGCCGTTGCAATCCACAAAACCTTCAGGTGCACGGAAACGGGCCGATGGATTGATATTCAGGTTCTTGTCGGCATATACCCTGCGCATAAAGAACGCCCATATTGGCAATGCCGCCGAAGCGCCCTGGCCCAGTTGCTCGCTGCGGAACCGGAATTCCCGGTCATCGCAACCCACCCATGCACCGGCTATCAACTGCGGCGTATAACCTATAAACCAGGCATCCGCCTGTTTATTGGTAGTACCTGTTTTGCCAGCTATATCGTTATTCAGCCCATAACGGAAACGCATACGCTTACCCGTGCCTATGTCCACAACGCCCCGCATCATCTTCACCATCTTATAGGCCGTCTGCCCATTGATGATCTCTTTCTGCACTGGCGCAAAATTCTTGATCAGCATGCCATTTTTGTCTTCTATACGGCTCAGGAAGAATGGCTGCGTATTCATACCCCCCGTAGGGAACATACTATAGGCCCCCATCATTTCATACAGCGAAATATCAGACACGCCCAGCGCAACGGAAGGGAATTTATCCAGCCGGCTGGTAATGCCGCATTTATGCGCAAAATCAACAAACGCATCTATGCCCACCTGCTTCAATATGTAAAGTGCCGCATTGTTCAGCGACAACGCCAGGGCATAGCTCATAGGCACATCGCCAAAGCGCTTGCCCAACTGCGCATCATAAGGCTTGGGAGAGGTCGGGAAGCTCTGCGGATCGGTAGAAACAATGCCACAAGGCGAAAATCCATTATCTACAGCAAAGCAATACAGCAGCGGTTTAATGGTTGAACCCACCTGGCGCTTGGTGTTGATATTTACGTGGTCATACTGAAAGTAGGTATGATCTATGCCACCCACCCATGCCTTCACCTCGCCCGTAAACGGATCCATAGCCATAAAACCCGCCTGCAGGAAGGTCTTCATGTATTTAATGGAATCTATCGGACTCATGGTGGTGTCTTTATAATGCACCTTGTTCCAGGCAAAAACACGCATCTTCACCGGCATTTTCATCTCCGTCATAGCCTGCTTCTCGGTCATGTTCATGTCGCGGAAAGCCTGGTAGCGGTCTGATGCCTTTATCGATGCTGTAAGAATGTTCTGTGCATTAGCGCTCTTGGTCCATACTGTGCCATCTTTATAAGGTCCCTGTGCCATGAACTGCTTCTGCAGCTCTGTCAGGTGTTCCTGCATGGCCTCTTCCGCATAACGCTGCATGCGCACATCTATCGTCGTGTATATCTTAAGGCCGTCCTTATACAGATCATAAGGCTGCCCGTCCGGACTTTTAATGTCCTTGAGTACCGCCTTCACCTGTGCCTCCAGCACCTGCCGGAAATAAGGCGCTATGCCGTCGTGGTAGTCGATACGGTGATAGTCCAATGGCGTTTCCTTCGATTTCAGGTCGTTGCCTGCCGCTTCCGTCAGGTAATTGTATTTTACCATTTGGTCTATCACAGTGTTGCGCCTGTCCTTCGCACGCTTAGGGTTGCGGCGCGGGTTATACAGCGTATTACCTTTCAGCATGCCCACCAGCGCCGCCGCCTCATCTACCGAAAGCTTGTCGGGCGTCTTATTATAAAAGGTTAGTGACGCGTTGCGGATACCGAACACATTGTCGCCAAACGGCACAGTGTTCAGGTAAAGAGTAATGATCTCGTTCTTGGTCAGGTTGCGCTCCAGCTTCACGGCCAGCACCCATTCTTTCAGCTTCACGAAGGGCAGCGTCAGCTTGCTCTCCGTGTTCCTCGGGAACAGGTTCTTGGCAAGCTGCTGCGTAATGGTCGATGAACCGCGCTTCTTATTGATAACAGCATAAAAAGGGATAGCAACCGTGGCTATTGGGTCTATGCCGGAGTGGTCGTAAAAACGCGCATCCTCAGTAGCCAGCAGCGCATTGATCACATTCGGCGATATTTCCGAATATTTGCTGTTGGACCGGTCCTGCACATAATAACGGCCAAGTACCGTACCATCTGACGCATAAACATCGGACGAAAGGGCGCTCTGCGGGTTTTCCAGCTCGGTCATAGATGGCATATAACCCATCATGCCATGGTCTATGGCCACTATAAGCAATATCAGCAGCACCATGACCGTGATAAAACCACGCCACAGCAATTTCACCGACCGCTTCATTTTCGGCTTTGCCTCAGGGGTTTGCGATTCCGTTTTCAATTATATCCCTTTAATTTTCTTCAAAATAACTAAGTTTTTTCCGGATTACCCCTGCTACCCACAGGAACTAAGGTCAAACCAACAGCATCAAATCCACCATCCCACACTTTCAGCTTTTGACTTTTGCCTTTTGACTTAATTCCGCCATATCCCCACATTGCCGCATTCCCCCACATTTCGTCACATTCGTCAATTCCGCCATATTCCATCACATTGTCGCATTTCATCACATTCCTCAATTGAGTAATTGAGCCATTCAGCCATTAGTCATTAACCTCCTCCGGCCCGCTAAAATACCCCACCATCCTCACCACATACATCATCCTCACTACCCGTTTGCCCCACGGTATCTTACCTTTCACCGCGCCCATGAACGGCCGCAGGAATTCATCAACCGCCCTGCGCTCACGTTCGTTCAGTTCCTGTTTGGCATACTTCTTTTTCAGATACACATTCATAAAATCAGCAAAACGCGTATTCATCTGCGGATCTACCACCTGCCGCGCATACTGCATTGGTGTGCGGTTGCCGCGCGGCAGCCCCATCATATGCACATAGTAAGTTGCTGCACGGTAGGCCCAGTAGGGCTTGCCAGCCGCAGCATTCGTATTCCGGTACCTGTTTACAAAAAATGCCAGCACAAGCGCAGGCGCCGCGAAAAGCAGCAGCAATAACCCGCCCAATGTTATGCCAATTATCCAGTAAGGTCGCTGCCCGGCGGCTTTCTTCTCGGCCGCAAGGTGTTTCTGCTTTTCTTTTTCGGCGGGTGTTTCTTTCTTTTTAATGTACAGCTCGTCGGTCGGCACCTGTTCAGGCAGGCGTTTCACCAGCGCTTCCCCGCTCTCGCCATTCTTTTCCTCCATGTTCTTCAGCGCCTCCGCATACGACACTGCCGTGGCCTCATCTCCATTATGCACTTTCGATAGCGGCACCGTCACGCTGTCTTTGAACACCGTGGCCACCTTCATATCCAGCGTCACCGATACCGGGTGCGCCAGTTTATATTCCTTATCATGAAACACGAACTGTTTTACAGAAAGTTTCATCAGCTTTTTGAGCGTGTCCGTATTTTCCACTACACCATCAGCCGCCAGCCACGCCTTGGGGGGTTGCATCGGCGGGGTGCCATCCGGCTGAGGCGTCGGGCGGTTCTCGTCCGTGTTGCCAACGGTAGTGTCAAAATCCAGCCAGCCAAATCCAGGAAAATATACCTGCACCCACGCATGCGCCTGGTTGGCATAATACCAATACCACCCCTTGCTTTTGTCGCTGCGGTCCTCCGTCAAAAAGCCCACCGCTATACGCGACGGTATGCCCAACGACCGCAGCATGAACAGCGTAGCGCCGGCATAGTAAGCACAATACCCCTTATGGCTCTCATTCAGAAAGTAGAGCAACTTCGATGCGCTGGGTATGTCCGGCTCACCAGGGTTGTCGGTATATTTATACAGGTGCTCGCCATTCTCGTCTTTCGAGAGGAAGTAATTTCGTATGGCGATCACTTTATCCACCGGTGTCTTGGCCGTGTCGGCAATTTTGTGGGCCAGATCAGCTATTGGGTGATATTTCCCGCCCGATGGCATCTCGGTATAATATTTCATGAAACTGGCATCCACATGCTCATACCCCGTCACATGCCTCAGTATCTTGAACCGCTCCTCCTGAAATTGGCGGATAGGCAGCGTATCTACATTATATACAAAATATGCACTGTTGAGCTGCGATACATAACTCTTGGTGCGGAACGCCGACCTGAATTTTTCCCTGAAGTCCTTTTCTATGGTTATAGGCTGAATAAAATACCCAACATTGGGTGCCAGGTACGAGTTGGCAGACAGGTTCACATTATATACCTCCACATCCACAATTTTGCGCAGGCTGTCGCCTAAGCTATTGCGGATAACACCGGTATCCATGCGGGTGGAGAACAAGGGTATCTTCGACGGATCTGGCTTGAACAGGTCATTGAAAGGCACATGGTCATCCGGCTCAAAGGTCTCCGTGCTGGTGTCAAAACGGGTAAAGTAATATTCCGTCAGGTATAGCGGGTTCGGATACTGTGTGTGCGGAAAAAAATTATCTATGTGCGCACAAAACAACAGCATGTTCGACCGGTGTAAGGTGGGCTTCAGCCGCATATAATCTTTCAGGTCAAAGCTGGTATCGTTGCGGAACATGCTGTTCTGCGTGGTGTACTGCGCCACAGTGTCTTTTATTTCCACTTTCATGAACAGCACGTCCAGGAAAATGATAGCCCCCGCCACAGCAGTAAACAGCACCAGCCGCCGCAGCATGAACCACCAGTACGCTGAGTCCTTATCGCGGTAATTATATATCTGCTCGGCCGTAAAAATGTTGTGTATGGCAAACAGCAGCACCGGCAGGAACAGCCACAGAAAACTGCTCAGCGAGTCTATTTTGGAATGAGCTATCTCGTAAATGCTCACCGACAGCAGCAAAATCGAAAAGACTATCGAAAAGAACCGCAACCTGATGTAGCCCCAGCCTATGAACCAACCGGTGCAGAACAGCACTGTGAACACAAAAAAGCGCACGGAGATGAAAAACGAGTCAAACTCGCCGATGGCATATTTATCCAGCCCCTTATACACCGAATAGAACGCAACGATCAGCAGCAGGAACGTAGGCACGAACCGGATGCGGAATGCATACAGCAGCGCCGCCACCAGCATACCTGCACCTAAGTAGCCCGTAAGCGCCAGGGCCTCGCTGCTTGCATAGTGAAACTGGATATTGGATATCAGGAACCAGCACACCGCTGCCGCAGGCAGCATCAGCAATATCACCTTCGCCAGGAACTCGTTTACAGGGGTAGCACGTTGTATGCGCATATTACATGCTAAAAATAGTATTTATAGGGAAAGGGGGGTGTTAAAAATGGGAGGTGGGATTTAGTGCCAAATGGAGAAAAGAGGAGAATTGAGATCGTAGACCACCCAAATCAAAGATTATGAATAGTAACTTTAACAAAAGGAATTAATGAGCAAGAAAATAACATATCTATTAGGTGCAGGCGCAAGCGCGAACGCAATCCCTGTGGTTGCTTATATGAACAAGCGCATATTAGAAATAATTTCGTATATCGAAGCAAGAGGAAATAGTAGAGTTGTGAAAGAATGTCTCACAACCCTAGGCGTAGAAATAAATGATTATGATCGTTTGTTTAAGGATATTACCGAAGAATTACGATGGCTGCAACAGGAGTCTGTTGACTATTATTCTATAGATACACTTGCTAAGAGGTACTACCTGACAGAAGATGACAGGTACATGCGATTAAAAAAAGCACTTATACTATACTTTACGTTTGAGCAGTATCTGAATGTTTTCGCTCAAAATGATGCTAACGAATATCAATTTAAGAAGAGTCAAATCGATAAAAGATATGGTAACTTTATAGCAGCGATTGCGAACAAGAAATATCCGATTTCCGGCAGTAACCATAACGGGCTGGATGCTAGCAGCCTTGGTTTTGAGTTAAATCGGAATGTAAAAATTCTATCTTGGAATTACGATGTGCAGTTCGAGTTGAGTCTCAAGCAGTTCACTGGAACAATAATTCAGCATCTAAAACCAAATTTTCAAATTTTCCCACATCGCAAGGTACTATATGATACCAATCGTGTAGCGTTTGACACTGGTAGATTCGGGATGGTGAAACTAAATGGCGACGCCGTTTGGCATCGATTAATTGATTACAAATATAACTGTTCAATACTTGACGCGACACAAGCGAAGAATGAAGATGAACTCCTGGCAGAATTCATAAAGGAGTACAGACATAGCGACTTGAGGCTGGACAAGGGGGAACACATTCGGCCTCATCATTACTTCAACTTTGCATGGGAAGCTGACCCTAATTTTCGAGGTAAGTATCAGCAGCACAGCGAAAATTTAGAAATGGCGCAAAAAATAGCCAGAGAAACACAAGTACTTGTTGTAATTGGATATTCTTTTCCAATATTCAATAGATTAATTGACGGTAAGCTTTTTGAACAAATGGAAGATTTGGAGAAAGTATATGTGCAGGATCCAAACCCAGACAAAATTAAGTCGACAATGCTCAACGCCTTCGAGAGGCTTCAAAAACAGGTCGTAGTAAATAGTATAGGAAACCCAATCGGCGACTATTTGGGCGATAGCCCGGGGGTAAAATTAAGGGATAAAGTCACATTTCAGTTAGAAGCAAATACTGGCCAATTTATTGTGCCTTTTGAATTGAATTTAGATTAACCGGATCGAAATTCACTTTCTCGCAGAGTCTCTCAGCCTCCGCCGTTGTTGGTGTTCCCGTGAGTAGCCTTGCGCGTAGCGAGGGCACCAACAACCAGCGCGTGGGCTTTGCGCTACCCCGTTCAACGTAATCTTCCCCAAGCAAAATAGCACAGTTGGGCATAGTCTCTGCTATGTCCCGGTGGCTTGCGATCTTCAGATTGCGCTCGAAGCTTTCTCGTTGCATGCTGGCGGCGAGTCCTCTCCTGCACAACGGCCAAAACCCGTGCCTCGGATAATTGTGGAGGCGCATTTCAAGATGCTCATTTGAACCATAAAATAATATTTTGTGTAGGTATTATTAAAACGGGAAAAACCCGGAATATTGTCTCCCACCCCTCCCTCACCCACAGTGCCCCGCAAGTTACTTCCCAATATTTCATATAAAATCGTTATAATAGTGTTTTCTTATGGAAACGACCACCACCATTAATGACGCGTATTGGAGTAAAAGTGTTGAGGAGAATTTAGGGACACTTCAGGCTACCGCCAATGGATTAACGGACGCTGAAGTTAAAAACCGGATCCAGCAATATGGGCTCAACCAGATAGCCAGGTCTGCTGATTTCAGCAAAGCATTGCTATTCCTCAAGCAATTCAAAAGCCCCATCACGATAATGCTTTTAGCAGCCGCGGCATTATCTTATTTTCTGGGCGACGCTACAGATTCGATCATCATTTTTCTCATCGTAGGCATCAGCGGCGGATTGGGTTTCTGGCAAGAGAAAAGTGCAGGAAATGCAGTCAGCAAATTGCTTTCACTGATAGAGCTCACTACCAGCGCGCTCAGAAATGGCGCATACACAGAAATTCCTCTGAAAAATGTAGTGCCGGGCGACATCATATCGCTGAAGGCGGGCGATATTGTACCGGCCGATTGCCTGCTGATCAGATCAAATGAACTGTTTGCCAATGAAGCGGCATTTACCGGCGAAAGTTTCCCTGTCGAAAAGAAGACCGGCGTTGTGGACATGGGTGCACAAATATCCGCCCGGACGAACGTCCTCTACATGGGTTCCAACATCATTAGCGGCACCGCAACAGTAGTGGCCGTGAAGACAGGGCTTGCCACTGAATTCGGACACATATCCTCAGCACTGAAAACAAAGCAACCGGAGACCGATTTTGAAAGAGGCATCCGTCGTTTAGGGTATTTACTGATGCAGCTCACAACAGTTATGTTGGTCAGCATCTTCTTTGTCAATGCACTGATGCATAAACCGGTCTTAGATTCATTTTTGTTTGCACTGGCACTGGCCGTGGGTTTAACACCTCAGTTGCTGCCTGCTATCATCAGTGTCAATCTGGCCAAGGGTGCAAGGCAAATGGCGCAGCAAAAAGTGATTGTCAAACGCCTCAGCGCCATAGAAGGCCTCGGCAGCATGAACGTGCTCTGCTCCGATAAAACCGGCACGCTTACCGAAGGAGTAGTGGAGCTGAATGCCGCAATTGACATAGAAGGAACGGAGTCTGACGAAGTGCTATTGCTCGCTGCAGCAAACGCAGCGCTGCAACAAGGCTTTAAAAACCCGATTGATGAAGCCATAATGCTCAAGGCGCCAAAAAGTGTGGCCGCGCTGAAACGAATTGATGAGATACCTTATGATTTCATCCGTAAACGCCTCTCTATTCTTACTGCTTTACCCTCCGGAAATACTCTTGTAGTAAAGGGTGCGCTGAATAATGTGCTCGAAGTGTGCTCAAAGGTAAAAACTGACCAGGGTACTATCGAAAGCATAGATAACCACATAACAGCCATCAAAGACCGGTATCAGCAGCTGAGTGACAGCGGATACCGCACACTCGGCATAGCAATAAAAGAAATGCCGGGAACAACCGTCATCAACAGAAGCGATGAGACAGGTTTGACATTCATAGGTTTCCTCACTTTCTACGACCCCGTAAAAAAAGATGCAGCCGCTATCATTACTAAGCTGAATGAGCTGGGCATTGAGCTCAAGGTCATCACGGGCGACAATGCCCTGGTCGCAAAACATATGTGGGATACCATCGGCATGGGCGCACCTGTGGTGCTAACGGGCGCTCAAATGCACACCATGACGGACGACGCCATTTTTGCAACAGTAGGGAAAGTACATGTATTTGCAGAGATAGAGCCCGACCAGAAACAACGGATCATCATGCTGTTGAAGCGGAGCGGAAAAGTAGTGGGCTATATGGGCGATGGTATCAATGATGCCAATGCGCTGCATGCTGCCGACGTGAGCATATCGGTCAATTCGGCTGTGGACGTGGCTAAAGAAGCAGCAGACCTGGTGTTGCTGGATGCAGATCTTTCGGTGCTGGTAAATGGCGTCAGAGAAGGGCGCCGGGTATTTACCAATACCATCAAATACATTTTCATGGCGGTAAGCGCCAACTTCGGCAACATGTTCAGCATGGCGGGCGCATCATTGATATTGCCGTTCCTTCCTTTACTACCCAAGCAAATATTGCTCACTAATCTGCTCACAGACTTCCCGTCCATGGCCATAGCTACAGACAATATAGACCTGGAAGATAGTATGCGGCCAAGGAAATGGGATATTGATTTCCTGAAGAAATTCATGATCTGGTTTGGGCTGTTGAGCTCCCTGTTCGACTACCTCACATTCTGGGTATTGCTGCATTTTCTGAAGAGCGGCGAACAGCAGTTCCAGACCGGCTGGTTCCTGGAGTCAGTAATTTCGGCCACCCTCATCGTGCTGGTCGTTCGCACCAGAATTTCGGTGTTTAAGAGCAGGCCGGGGAAATACCTGTTCATTGCAACATTCGTCATCATCGGCATAGTGCTTTTGATACCGCTGCTGCCAATTGCACATGCACTCGGATTTGCAACCCTTTCTGCATCATACTATCTAAGCATGCTGGGTATCGTATTACTCTACCTCGTAAGCGCAGAGGTGTTCAAAAAGTTTTTTTTCAGATTTTTAGTGAAGGAATAAACAGTTCACATGCCCCAGCCTAAAATTGCATTATGTAGCTAAGATAAAGCACTTATCACGAGTTGCGACTTTAAAACTCCGCCGTTGTTGGTGTTCCGGTGAGTAGCCTTGCGCGTAGCGAGGGCACCAACAACCAGCGCGTGGGCTTTGCGCTACCCTGTTCAGCAAAGATCATTGGTCAGCCTGTTTTTTACCCTTCAACTGTTCTCCGCCGTTGTTGGTGTTCCAGTGAGTAGCCTTGCGCGTAGCGTGGGCACCAACAACCAGCGCGTGGGCTTTGCGCTTCCGTCGTTGTTGATGTTCCTGCGAGTAGCCTTGCGCGCAGCGAGGGCACCAACAACCAGCGCTTGGGCTTTGCGCTACCCTGTTCAGCAAAGATCATTGGTCAGCCTGTTTTTTACCCTTCAACTGTTCTTCCAGGTATTTCTGCCGGGCATCCCTCAGTCGTGCGCGCCGGTCTTCCTTCACCTGCTTCCGCTGCCGGTTATGCCGGGTAAAAAGAAAAAGCGCCAGCAATACCAGCACTATGCCCGCCGGAATGGGAAACTGCATCATGGACTAAAAATAACAAAAGGCTGCAGATGCAACCTTTAAAAAGAGCGGAAGACGAGATTCGAACCCGCGACCCTCAGCTTGGGAAGCTGATGCTCTACCAGCTGAGCTACTTCCGCTTATGTGCAGCTAAAGTAAGAAAATATTACTGAAAACCCGGTTCCACTCGCATTTCTTCTCCCACAAAACACTCGTCATCATGACAGAAAAAACCGTCATCATGACGCCGATAGCCGTCATCATGCAGATCACTTTTGTTCATGTACCATCGCCAGATTAATTTGCATGCGCCTGCCGATTTTGAGAGGTGTCATGGTGAGCCCCGCCGAACCAAGCTCCATAAAAACCGGCCGGAACATCGTCGGGCATTCATCGGGCATTCATCGGGCAATGACCGGGCAATGACCGGGCGATCAGAAGACAAGAAAATAGCATAAGTAATTGAAAAACAATCAGATAAAAATTTCATTGCCCGGTTTTTCTTTTTTTCTCTCCATCGGGAATTGCACGGGTAACACACTAAGCAACGGCCCGCCGCAGCGCACGGTCAACCAATTTAAAGCGTAGGACTTTGCGCCTCCGCGCCTTTGCGGTTAAAACAAAAACTGGCATGCACCAGTCACCCGCGCGGTAGCGCACATCGATCTCCCGCTCCTTTGGAGAGCGTCGGGGTGAGGCCGGAACACACACTCCCTACTCACACTCACTCTGACCTTAAGTGGCTTCGTCAGGAACTTTTCTCCCTGACACCTAAAAGAACAAATCCCGCTTTCGCGGGATTTGAAGTGGCTTCGTCAGGAATCGAACCTGAATCTGGAGCTTCGGAAACTCTTATACTATCCATTGTACTACGAAGCCATACAATCGGGTGCAAATATAGGGACTTAATACCGCAAACCGAATCACTATCTGCCCGGCTTCAATTCATAAACACGCAGGTTGTCCCGGTCAAATATCTTGTTGCCCAGGTGGCGCCTGATCACCGTTACTGTATCAATATGCGTATCCAGGAACAGGTAGCGGGCACCTTTATCAATAAGCCCCGTAAGCGTTTGTTCGTCCAGGCAACATTCGGGCACGCTCCAGCCCTTGCGGTCTATATAGTATAGCAGAATATACGACGACTCGTCGTTATAAGTGATGCAAAGCGCATGCGGCGGTGTCAGCGACCTTAATGCTGTTTCATATTTATAGTAAGCCGCATCAAACCCCGGAGCAGCCGTATCCCATCTGGAGTAGGTCCTCAGAAAGGCAGTAAGAGGAAGTATGGCCAGGCACAAAAAGGCGAGCGATATGGCAAGTTTGTTCTGCATCAGCAGCCAGCGCGCCCCGTAGGCCACCAACAGGAAGATAGGCGGCAAGAACGGCAACAGGTAATAGTCATGCACCAGCTCTATGAGGTTCACCTCATACAGAAAATAGAGTACTATCACTGTTGCCCAGGCCAGAAATGGGATCATCTGCCTGCGGACATATATTCTGTTTCGCACGGCCAGGTACAGGCCGCAGGCAAAGAACAGCACCGACCCGTAGTTGATCAGCAATTCGGGCAATACAGATACCAGCGTACCCCACAGCACCTCAAGCGTTGTCCGGTGGCTGAGGTTTTGCTGGAATATGCCCTTGATGGTTCCGTTTTCCCAGCCCGGCATCACCCATGAATACCAAAGCAGTGCAGGAATGCAGCAGCAGAAAAAGGTCAGCAGAATGACGCGGATCTCCCTACCGGTGCGCAACCTTTGCTGTATTGCCACCACTACGTAACCCAGCACGAACGATCCGTAAAGTATATAGGGCAGCTTGGCCAGCGTTGCCAGTCCCAGCATTGCCGCACTCAGCAGCAAATGCTGCCTGCGCCGCGACGAAATATATGCCTGGAAAAAACTGATGCTCCAGATGCTGCATGCCAGCGCAAAAATATCCGGTATCGGGTTCAGCGCATAGTAGTAAAATACCGGCGAAAAATTGAAACACCATGCGCATACCGCCGCAATGCCTTTGTTGTTGAAAACCCCGCGGGCAAGGTGATACATGCCCCACACAGCGCCAAGGCCCAAAACAAAAACAACGCTGCGGCTCACGATGATGTGCCGGCCAAATATCCTGAACATCAGCGCCACCAGCCACTGAAATACCGGAAACTCCATCCGGTGCAACTGATTGGTATCGGCACGGCCATTGATACGTGGATTCAGGATATTAAAGTCGTCACGGTAAAAATTGTCGATCACCTGTTGGGTCTCGGTCTGCCGCCACACATGGATGCCCACCAGTTCCCTGTTGAAGATAAAGAAATGCAGCGCAATACTGATCAGCGGAACTGACAATAATATTAACCGGTGATACCTTGTGATGAATTGCATAGGAACGGCGCGCGCGCAAAGGCGGAAATTACACAAATGTTCATTTTTGCCGCTATATTTGATTGCATATTGCTGACTTATATGGCCCGGAAACTGAAACTGATATTGCTGTTTGCCATCGCACTGCTGCCCGTTATCAAAGCCGCAGCGCAACAGCCCGAACACCCAGATACCGTAAGAGCCGGGATATACATCACCAGCATACACGACATCGATTTTAAGCAGCGCGACTATGCCATGAACATGTGGCTGTGGCTGCGGTATAAAAAGAAGGAATTTGACTTCCTGCAGAACCTGGAAGTGCCGCAGGCAAAGTCGGTCAACAAATCCTTTTCCACTATCGACACATCGGGCGATGAGGTGTACCTGCTGATGAAGCTGGAGTGCATCATGAGCGACTCCTGGAGGATAGAGAAATTCCCGTTCGACAAGCAGAAACTGCGCTTCTCTATTGAGAACTCTCAATTCGACTCCAGGTCGCTGGTGTTTGTTATTGACACACTGGGCAAGCACCTCGACCCGCGCTATGCCATTAAGGGCTGGCAGGTGGATAGCCTCAACCTCACCACCGGTACACGCATATATGAGACCAATTTCGGCGACAAGGCCGTCCCCACCCCACACAGCGAATACAGCAACTTCAAAGTGGTGGTCAATATCGAGCGGGATGCTATGGGGCTGTTCTGGAAACTGTTCCTGGGCATGTATGTATCGTTCCTTATTGCCTACGTATGCTTCTATATCCATGCAGATAGTTTCGATTCGAGGTTCGGCCTCAGCGTAGGCGGTTTGTTCGCCGTTGTAGGTAATAAGTATATCGTCGATTCATCACTGCCGGAGTCCAGCACCTTTACACTGGTCGATACATTGCACGGCATTACCCTGGTGTTCATCCTCGGCACTATAGCCTGCAATGCATTTTCCCTGCAGCTGTTCAAAAAAGGAAAAGAGGCACAAGCACGTAAGCTGGACAATGTTGCCGCACAGGTTTTCCTGATCGTTTACCTGTTGCTGAACGCATTCTTTATTGCACGTGCCGTAAAGGGCTAAACAAGGCGCATAAACGGCAAGTATCACGCAGCCACGAAAAAAAATGAGATAAAGTTTTTGATAAAAAGCAGATATGCTTATCTTTGCGCTCCCGTTCAGGGAAAAGTTCTTTTTTAAGGTCGATTTCGTAGCTCAGTTGGTAGAGCAATACACTTTTAATGTATGGGTCTTGGGTTCGAGTCCCAACGAGATCAC
>Ga0164297_10000079_pt1 | contig 115840 bp, 103 predicted proteins | sample GEODES058metaG_FD_113539 | JGI IMG/M metagenome (GOLD analysis project Ga0164297, IMG submission 113539) | Dystrophic lake water microbial communities from Trout Bog Lake, Wisconsin, USA - GEODES058 metaG | ecosystem: Environmental > Aquatic > Freshwater > Lake | place: USA: Trout Bog Lake...
CAGAAATATCCTGTAAGATTGAAACAAGAAGTGGATTACGGGGCAACGCTGCACAGTTGCAATGCAGTAAAAGTATAGCTTAAACCCAGTTAAAAACTGTCCAGCCTATCGGGTCCACTCTAAATCGCTATTCTGAAATAAGACTAAAATTGTATTTTTCTAAAAGTTAAGAGCAAATTAATGTTGAATTTACACTCACCTGAGACAATTTATGACCTCGTCTTGTGTGGTTCATTTAGTATCACTTTGATACTTGGTTACATTATGCAAAGAACTAACTTTTGCACCATGGGTGCGATTAGTGATTATTTTCTAATGGGCAGTTTGACTAGAGCTCGTCAATGGATCTTAGCCATTGCCGTGTCCGTGATTGGGGTTGGGGCGTTGAGGTATTTCCAATTGGTGGTGCTTGAAGATTCTATTTACATTGCCCCGAAAGTTCTTTGGTTATCTGTGCTTCTTGGTAGTTTGATGTTTGGTGTCGGTATGGTTTTTGCTTCTGGATGTGCCGGACGAAATTTGATGCGCGTTGGTAGTGGCAGTATTCGCGCTTTGGTAGTTGTGGTGGTTGCTGGAATATTTGCACAAATGGCGCTGCGTGGCGTTTTTGCCGTGATTCGCGTCAATACGGTTGATCAAGTATTTTTTACACTGCCTTCCAATCAAGATGTTTTAAGTATTCTTGATTATCTATTTGCTTTAGGTCCCTTAGCCATTTTTCTGTTCACCATTGTTTTAGGCTTAGCGATGATTGCTTGGGTCTTTTCAGAAAAGAAATTTTGGACTTTAGAAAATTGCTTAATCGGTCTGTTTGTAGGTTTTTGTATTATTTCTTTTTGGTGGTTAGTAGGAAATTTTGCTTTCTTAGAAGAAGATCCAAACACCCTCGAAAAGGCATATCTGGCAACTAATTCAAATCGACTAGAAATGGTTTCATTTGTTGCACCAATTGCCTATTTATTAGACTATCTCACTCTTTTCAGCGACGTATCCAAAAAGCTAACATTAGGTATCGTTAGCATTTTTGGCATGATGTTTGGATCCTTTCTAGCCGTCCAGTTGCATCAGGATTGGCGTTGGCAAGGTTTTACTGGCTTGCCTGATTTAAGCCGCCATTTAATTGGTGCTGCCCTCATGGGTGTGGGAGGAGTGACAGCTCTTGGTTGTACTTTTGGCCAGGGGCTTAGTGGCATCTCTACTTTATCCATCAGTTCAATGATTGCCATCGCTGGTTTCATTGGTGGCGCTTATTTGGCTCTTAAATACCTAGAAAAAAATAATTAAAAACCTTGTTGCTTTAGCCATTTAGTTGCTTCCTCCCAGCCAGCCTTTGCGTCACTGGGGATGTAACTAGGACGATAGTCAGCATGAAAAGCATGACCAGAATCTGGATAAATAATCAGCTTTGATTTCTTTGCTGAAATATTATTGGTCTGTTCTTTTAATAAAGAACTCATTTTTTCAACTTGTTGGATTGGGATCCCCGTATCTTTACCAGCGTATAAGCCCAAAACTGGAGCGCTTAGTTGATTCACACCATCTAGTGGATGAGTTGGATTGTTTAATGATCTATCACCGCTCAGTCTGCCGTACCAAGCTATGCCAGTGGTGATTTTTTCTAGTCGTTCACATGCTAACCAAACAATCCTACCGCCCCAGCAAAATCCATTCAAAGCAATTTTATTAGGATTGACACCTTGTCCTTTAGACCAATCCATCACTGCTTGAACATCTTGTAATACTTGAACATCTGGTGTTTTCGTGATGATCTTACTGTAGAGTTCTGCCATCGTACCCATGCTAGATGGATCGCCAGCTCGATAGAAAAATTCAGGAGCTACTGCAAAAAAACCAAGTTTAGCAAAGCGTCGCGTTACATCTGCAATGTATTCATGCACTCCGAAGATTTCACTGATAACGATCATCAGTGGTAATGGACCTTTAGCGTCTTTAGGATAAGCTACATAAACAGGTAATTTGGAGTCCTTGTAGTTAACTGTATCCTCTTTGCTGACAATACCTTCAAAATCAGTCTTGATGGCTTGGGCCTTGATTGCATCAGAGCAGGTTGCAAACCCAACGCCAAGCGTTCCCATTGAGGTGGTTTTGATAAAGTCTCTTCTAGTTAAACCTTGATCTAATTTCTTCCCTTGAAGCGCTTCAATATCTTGAGTAGTATTTTTCAACATACTTAAATCCTTTTAATCTTGGGTTCAATAAAGAACTAATTTAATCCAGCAGGCTTGACAACTTGGGTTACCACATCAAATAAACTTTTTAATACTTCTTTTGGAATATTTCTAGTAATAAAAACAATCCGAGAATCATGGTCTTCACTTGGCCATCTATCAAGAGTAATTGGTGGATGGAATATATGCTGGACTCCTTGAACGACAATCGGTTGATTTTCCACATTAATGATACCTTTTACTCTTAAAAGGTCAACACCCCGAAGTGTAGTTAATAAATCTAAAGCTGATGAAAAAGCTTGCCAAGTAAACGGAGTTTTAAATCTCAGAGTTTCAGTCTGAATATTACTGGTATGGCGCTTAGCGAAGACACCTAAGTATTTTTCACCAGTTTGAGGAGTGTTTTCACCTAAAAAATGAAGCGTTTTTTGACTTGCTTTCGAGGAGGTTAAACCAATACCCATTAATTCATTTGGATCAATATTCCCATGCAAAATCTTTTGAATCGGGCTTGAAGGATTAACATTGCGAATTAATTGAACTAACTGATCCATTTGGTTTGTGTCAATTAAATCTGTTTTTGTGACAAAAATTCGATCAGCGATTGCTAATTGTTTTTCTGGTTCCTTTAAGTTCTCAAGCTGATCTGGCAGGTTAACTGCATCGACGAGTGTGACTAAGCCATCAAATCGAAACTGGGCCTCTAGTAAAGTATCACTGACTAGAGTTTGTAAGATGGGCGCGGGATCTGCGAGTCCAGTAGTTTCAATAATGATTCTGTCAAAATCAAAAATATCACCGATCGTTCTGCGCGTGAATAAGTCTCGTAACGTTTCTTGCATATCTGTTCTTACCGAACAGCAAATGCAACCATTGGCTAACAAAGAGATATTTTCCGAACTAAGTGTCACCAAGTCTTGGTCAATACCAATTTCACCAATTTCATTAATGACCACGGCTACTTTATTCATCGATGGATGCACCAATAACTGACGAATAAGAGTGGTTTTACCGCTTCCTAAAAATCCTGTAATGATCGTTACAGGGATTTTTCCAGAAATTACATCTCTCTTAAAGTTCACAATCAAATATTCATTTCTAGGATATAGACTCCTCCGCCGAAACGATCAATCGCGTAAACAATGGCATTTTCATCAACGAAAACATCGTTAATTTGAATGGCACCAGCGGGGGATAGTTTTGGGGCACCTGGGACGTAGTAGGCAATTTCCTCAACACGGTATGGATTCGTCGTGTCAAAGACTCTGACTCCACCGTTAAAGAAAGTACCAATGATGATCGTATCAGAGTAAAAAGATCCGGGAATCGGTAAATTTTCGTGCAGATTATGTGCACCAAAACGACCGCCGCGTTTCGTAAATACCTCTGGATTTGGCATTGGGAATGTTCCAATAGAAACGGGATTTTCTTCATTTCTAGCGTCTACCACCCAAACTAGTTTTGGCCAATCCGCGCCATCATCCATTACGCACTCATCACTAACAATCCATAGACCACGATCAAATAGTGGCAAAACGGTATGAATAAAGCCATTTAGTGGCGGTGAATGATTCCAGTGTGAAATCACTTTGATATTTTTCATATCTTCAATATCTAATACAAAAGCTCCGCCATCAATGTACCCAACATAAGCACGATTTGGCTCTCTTGGAAATACATTGGTGTTGTGAACACGATAGCCAGTGTCTAGTTTTGGCATTCTTGGTGGCGGCGGACTAATATCGCCTTTACGAGTTCCAGGGTACCACCAACGACCAGCTTCAAAAGGTTGGGTTGGGTCGGTTACATCAAGGATGCGATAAAACTGGTCATCTAAAGGGTGGGTTGGTTCAAAATCTTCTGACCCAGATGACATATGAATATACTTGCCATCGACAAACCATAAGGCATGGACGCCACGAGAGTGAGGTCCTGAGCAATCAAAGTGAGATAAAAGTTTTGGTTGTTCCGGGACGCTGATATCAAATAAATCTACACCAGCTGGTTTTAAGCCAACTACTTGGGTTTGATAGGCCACAGCTAGAATATTGCCAAATACATCCAATGAATTGGAACGGACTTGCATGTGCGGCAAATCTGTTTGAACGATGAGATTGGGGTTCTTGGGGTCAGTGACATCGATACCACTGAAATTTTTAGGCGCTGATTCATGGGCAACCCATAGGATGCGTCTGCCATCCGCAGTGATTTGTAAACTAATACCTTCACCAAGACCGCCAAAGCCACCTAGTTCGTGGTGTGCAAGAAGGGTCATATTTCTGGATAAGGTTTGATCAGCTTTGCCTAATGGGTTTGGGGATTGCATGGTGAGGTGTCTCTCAATAGTTAGTGTTTAATCAATTTAGCAATATCATACGACATGATAAGATATTTTGAATTGAAAAGATTTCCTAAACAGTGATTAATTGTTAGGAGGTAAATTAAAAATAATTATAAATTAGGGGATTTATCATCTTGTTCACGAATTTAAAGCGCTTTCAATCGATCTTCAGTAAAGTGATTTTTGTAAATTGTTTAATCGGTTGGCACACCCTAAATAACAATATCAAGGCTGAGTAAACTTATGTCAAAAACTTTGCAACATTTACCCCCAGAAGCAATTCAGTTAAGTCATATGGGTATTTTTGTCACAGATATTGTTTCAATGTCGAATTACTATCAAGAAGTATTAGATTTTAGGGTTACGGATCGTGGGCAGTTAGCTGATGTTGAGTTGGTTTTTTTAAGCAGAAACCCACTAGAGCATCATCAAATAGTGATGGCTACTGGACGACCTTCAACCATCGATTTTTGTGTGGTTAATCAAATTTCTTTTCGGGTACCAAGTTTGGAGTATCTGCGGCTTTTCAAACAGCGAGCTTCTGATCATCCTGATACCAAAGACTGCGTGAGTATTTGCCACGGCAATGCTCTGTCCATTTATTTGCGTGATCCTGAAAACAACCGCGTTGAGATTTTTATCGACACGCCTTGGTACTGTGAACAACCCCATAGAGACATGATTGATTTAAATTTGCCGGATGACGAGTTAATGGCAAAAGCTTTAGCAAGTGCTCAGTCTCGCCCTGGGTTTTGTTTGCGGGAAGATTGGTTAAAAAAAATGAATCATTTAATGGGAGCTTAAATAACCAATGAAGATATTTTTGAATCAATTTAAAACTACAAATTTTTTAGCCCTCGTTACTGCCCTGGGGTTAATCACTTCTTTTACATTCTCAAGTAGTGTCAATGCGCAATCAACTTGGCCCAATAAACCAATCAAAATGTTATTAGGCTATCCTCCAGGCGGTGGTTCGGATATTGTGGCGAGACTGATTGCTAAGAACCTGGGCGACCGATTAGGACAAAATGTTATTGTTGAAAACCATGCTGGTGCAGGGGGAATTATTGCTGCCGATATGGCTGCTAAATCAACGCCTGATGGTTACACATTATTTTTCGTGCCAAGTGGACATGCCAGTATTGCCGCATTAAGACGTAAAAACTCCACCTATGATGCTGTCAATGACTTTACTTGGATCAGTACAGTGACCACTTATCCGCTCGCTTTTACTGTTGCACCAGACTCTCCTTTTAAGAGCTTTGATGAATTTCTGTTAGCAGCTAAAAAAGAGCCTGGAAAATATACCTACTCTTCCGTTGGAGTTGGCACCGCAATGCATATTATGGCTGAGTGGACTTTTTCTGAGGCGAAGGTTGATGTGGTACATGTGCCATTCAAAGGAGGCACGCAACCTTTTCAGGAACTTCTCGCTGGCCGAGTAGATTTGATGATTGATACGATGACATTAACTGCTAACTTGCTAAAAGATAAGCGGGTGAGGTTGCTAGCTGTGACTTCTCCTAAAGGAATGAGCCCCATTCCAGGTGCTGCAACTGTTGCGGATTCTTTGCCGGGAGTGCAATTCGAATCCTGGTTAGGGATTGCGGCTCCTGCAAACCTACCAACCGAAATCACAACTCGTCTCAATAAAGAAATCATTGCGGTGGTGAACCAACCCGATGTCAAACAAAAATTAACTGATTTTGGTGGTAAGCCCCAGGCTAGTAGTTCCGTGGAGTTTAAAACCAGAGTGCAACGAGATATTGATAATTTAAGTAAGGTTGTAGATGCCAGGGGAATTACTGCTAACTAACTTCCAAGTTCCTTCCCCAAGTGGGGCGGAACTATGTATTGAGCTGTAGTAGTTTTTTTCTAGCAGTCATTTTAAAGAGCATCAGTAAGAAAAGCGCAGCGATGCCCAAACTGATGCTATTTCCTGCCCAAAATCCTTTTGCTCCTTGCAATATCTCGGGGACATGAGGGATTTTATTAAAAGCCATTAAGTAACCGCCAAGTAGTCCAATTCCCCAAAGTGAGCCTGCATAAATCACCATTGGCCAAAATGCCACCTTATATCCACGTAGGATAAACGCTGCTGTGACTTGCATTGCATCACTGATTTGGTAAATAGCAATAAAAAAGATGAGTTGTTTAGCAATCATTCGGGCTTCATCTCTAGGTGCATATAAGCCAAGTAGGGCATCCTGAAAAATCCAAACTAGGGCACCAATAACGACACTGACAAAAACATTAAAAATCACCGCTGACCAACCCACTTCTTCAGATCGCGTATATTCTTTTGCACCCAGATGTTGGGATACAACCGTCATGGTTGCAATCGATAAGGAGAGGGGGACCATATAAATCACAGTGCCCATATTGGCAATGATTTGATGTCCCGCTAAAACAGATGTACCAAATCTAGCAATAAACAATGCCATAAAAGCAAAAGAGGTAACCTCAATTAGATAACTAAAACCAATCGGTGCACCCAGCTTAAGAATTTTCCATATTCTTTTGAGATTTGGCCGACTAAAAGTAGTAAATATATGGAATTTTTTATAGGCTGAACCATTCCAAATAATGATGGTTAAAGTAATGACCCAAAACCATTGAACAATGGAAGTAGCAATTGCACAACCTGGACCGCCCATTGCAGAGATGCCAAATCCACCAAAAATAAATAAATAATTGAGAGGAATTTTTAAGCCCAAGCCAATCACTTGAAGCCAGGTAATCATTTTTGGCAAGGATATTGCATTATGAAGAGCAATATAGGTTCGCATGATCATATTTGCTGGTGTTGAAAAAGATAAGATCATTAAATAGAACTTTGCTTTTTCTGCAATCTCTGGTGAAACGTTACCAATCTCAATAAACATCTCGGGATGATTTAAAACCAACATCCCGATCCCAGCCAAAATTAAAGAAAGCCATAATGTTTGCCGGGTTTCTTCACCGATGGCTTTATATTTTTTTGCCCCAAATAACTGGCCACCAATTGGATTGAGAGCGGATAAAATGCCTGTCAAACCAACATATATACTAATAAAGATGGAGGCTGCCATACCCAGTGCTGCTAAGTCGTCCGTGGAATACCTAGCAGTCATTGCTGTATCCATGACTCCAAAAGTAATAATGGCTAGTTGACCCAAAAGTATTGGAATTGCCAACTTAAGTATTTGTGGAACGTCCCGACGTAAGCGAGAAAATAGTGGAAGTTTGGATGTCGACATATTAGTAATTTATGGTTTAGTACTGACTCGATAGAGCCTTAATCTTTCGTCTCGATCGCTATCACGGCGATCTTCCCATACTAATTCAAGTTGATGACGATTCAGAACTTCTGATGCTCGCGCCTCTTCTGAAGAGTGTGTTAATTTGTAATCACAATTCTCATCATCTTTTAAATTAAGTGAAGTAAAGAAATGAAATGAAGCTAATTGAGCGTCACCTAAAAATGTACTATCAACGCACTTAGCATCTTTTGGTAAAGCTTTTAAGAACCGCATAGCAACTGGTTGATAAGTTTTTGCGTAATTGATGGTAGGTAGCCATAAACTCATTAGTAAGACCCACAATAAAATCGTTCCGCTAGTTGAAATAATTAAGCATCGCCAAATAACTTTGGGTGCTCTTGAGGTTCGCCAACGGACAATTGCGAACCAAATAGCGGTGATAATTAGCGCAAAGAATAAATCTAAAAAACTAAATTGAGCAACAAAACCTGGCAGATAACGTGCGACATTATCTGCTGTAGATTTCGGATATCCAGTCATTTTGGCAAACCATATTACCCAAATAAACCCACCGGCTAGAGTGAAGGTCAATAAAGACAACCAGTCAATAAAACTAATCAAACCCCTACGTAAAAATGGTAAGCCGAAGCTAGCAAGAATTGCCATTGGGGGTAAGAGCAACATTAAATCGCGCTCACTCAAATCTTTGTAAAGTAAAAACAAGATCATCTCAGCCACAAATAATAGGCCAGGAATTACCAAGTGAGCTGCGTTAATACCGGATTTACCTTTGGTGCTCCATAAATAGATACTCCAGAAGCTGAGTGGCCAAACTGGCCAAGTATAGGCCCAAAAATTAATGGTTAAAAATTCAAATGAATCGAAGGAGATGCTTGCTTGTAACTGATCTCTACCTAGCCAAATAAACCATGCATTGGTAATTTTTTCTGGTGATAAACCTGCTTGGTACCAAAGTATTGGCCAAAAAGAAAGACCAATAACTGTCACCAAAATAGATCCAATCAGCCAACCAATTAATCGTTTATTAGGGCGAGTATAAAAGCCTAGACAGGCTGCAACCCAAAGAAAGATTGCTGTCCATAACATGCCTGATAAACCAATTGATATCATGCCTAGGCCAGAAATGATGCCTCCTTGCCAAGGTTTGTCATAGCTTCTAACAATGCCATAAATCAACCAGGTAATTCCAAGTAGTTCAACTAAAAGAGGTGAGGCTTCATGAACTCTTTGGGCTAATCCTACACATGCTAAAAAGATTAATAAAGCTCCATCAGCAACTGTCTTGCCATATTCTTTAGTGCTAGGTTGTCCCCCTAGCGCAAATTGCATTGGTTGCACTTCAGATCTTCTGCCTAATAAATAGCTTGCATACCAAATACTGATTGAACTTAGAACAAAGCAACAGCCTGAGACCAGCCTCGCGGCGTTTACTTCCCCAATGATTCCACCAAAATACTTGATGGAAATAGCACCTAACCAATAAGGTAGTGGGGGGCCTACTAAAACACCACGTCCTTGTAGGTTCGGTAAAATCCAATCCATGAAACTACCATGTGCCAAAGTCCACATGACACCAAAGCCCACAGCATCATCGTTTTTCCAAGGGTCATGTCCAAATAGCCCAGAAAAGGCATAAATCAACGTGATCGTAAGCATAATCCACCTCGGAATAGAGGTGGTTGCGTCAGAAGTTAATTTGATGGGATTTTGCATATTAACAATAAAAAAGGCAGCAAAGGTAATCCTTTGCTGCCTGATTTCTGTAGGTTTTTAGCTTAGCTCTTTGTGCTTGACTTAGCGCCTGCTTTAGCACCAAACTTCTGACGGAATTTCTCAACTCTACCAGCAGTATCCATAATCTTCTGGGTACCAGTGTAAAAAGGGTGAGATTCTGATGATGTTTCAATCTTGGATAATGGATACTCTTTGCCATCTTCCCATTTGATGGTTTCACGAGTATTAATCGTGGAGCGTGTTTTGAAACTGAAGTTGTTTGATACATCAACAAAAACAACTTCTCTGTAATTTGGGTGAATTCCGTCTTTCATGTTTGATCCTTATTGTTTAGGTAGCCTTTACACATTGCACATCTAAAAGCATGTTAGAGGTGTAAAACTTTCCAGATAAATGACTATTATGACACAATTTTTCTGTTTTGTAGAGCCATAAATTGAATTAAAGGCCTGCAAAAGTGATTAAATCTTCCTACTTATCCACCACGACGCATTAAATCAAAGAACTCGGCATTATTTTTAGTGGATTTTAGCTTATCAACAATAAAGTTCATTGCCTCAACATCATCCATGTCTGAGATCAGCTTTCTGAGGACCCATATTTTTTGTAAGATATCAGGTTTGATGAGTAATTCTTCACGACGAGTGCCAGATTTATTCAAATTAATTGCTGGGTAGACTCTTCTCTCAGCTAAGCGTCTTTCGAGGTGTACTTCAAGGTTACCGGTACCTTTAAACTCTTCATAAATCAAATCATCCATCCTACTGCCGGTTTCGATCAAGGCAGTTGCGATGATGGTTAATGAACCACCTTCTTCAATATTTCTAGCAGCTCCAAAAAAGCGTTTAGGACGTTGCAGGGCATTTGCATCGACACCACCAGATAAGACTTTGCCAGAGGAAGGGACCACAGTATTGTAAGCGCGCGCCAGACGTGTAATCGAATCTAAAAGAATGATGACATCCTTTTTCATTTCAACTAAACGCTTTGCTTTTTCAATGACCATTTCAGCAACTTGAACGTGCCTTACTGCTGGTTCATCAAAAGTTGATGCCACTACTTCACCGCGAACAGAGCGTTGCATTTCTGTAACTTCCTCTGGGCGCTCGTCGACTAAAAGCACAATCAGAATAGCATCTGGATGATTTGCAGCGATTGCATGTGCAACGTGTTGCATCATGACCGTTTTACCTGATTTAGGTGAGGCAACAATCAAACCCCTTTGACCAAATCCGATCGGAGAGATCATATCGATAATTCGACCTGTTAAATTCTCCTCAGCTTTAATATCGCGTTCTAACAACATCGGGCGATCTGGATGTAATGGCGTCAAGTTTTCGAACATAATTCGATTTTTGAGAGCCTCAGGGGCGATATCGTTGACTTTATCGACCTTTACCAAAGCAAAGTAACGTTCACCTTCCTTTGGGGTTCTGACTTCACCTTCAACTGCATCGCCAGTATGAAGATTAAAGCGACGAATTTGAGCTGGAGAAATGTAGATATCATCCGGAGAAGCTAAATAAGAGGATTCTGGTGACCTTAAGAAACCAAAACCATCAGGTAACACCTCTAAAACGCCATCACCAAATACGGTTTCACCGTTCTTGGCCCTGTTTTTTAAGATAGCAAACATCAGTTCTTGTTTGCGCATCCTTTGGGTATTTTCAATTTCAAGTGATGCAGCCATCTCGAGTAGTTGAGAAACGTGCAGGATTTTTAATTCAGTTAGTTGCATAAATATATAAACAGTTAAATGTGAGGAGTCTGAGGCGAGTGGTCAGAATTAGAAGGAGGGTAGGTAGGAAAAAGAAGTTAAATTAAAGTCAGTAGAAAATAAAAAAATCTAAAGATTAAAAAGAGGCGTTAAATCAAGGTTTAGTAAGACTATAACGAACAAGGAAAAGTAAGATGTTTTTGGTTCAGCAACCAAGTCTAGCGAAAAAAACAGGCAATAAACTTGAATAAGTCTGGGTTCAGATGTTGAATCAGCATTTATGGGTTGATTCTAACACTATTTAAAGTGTGTCCTACATTCTTGATAAATATACAACACACTCTAGCAAAAAAATTCTAATGATGTGGCCAAATCAATCTGATAAGGCCGTATTTTACAAATGTGAATCGATGAATGCAGTCAATTGTGATTTAGCTAAAGCTCCGACTTTTTGTGCTGCAACTTCACCGTTTTTAAATAAAATTAATGTTGGGATGCCACGAATACCAAACTTTAGAGGAACGGCTTGATTTTCATCCACGTTAATCTTAGCAATTTGAATTTTATCGCCATAATCTTTTGCTACTTCTTCAAGAATGGGTGCAATCATCTTGCAAGGTCCACACCATTCTGCCCAAAAGTCTAAAAGTACTGGTTTGGTTGAGTTGGTTACGTCTTCTTCAAAAGAACTATCGGTAACGTATTTAATTCCTTCGCTCATAAAGCTTCCTTAATTAACTGTGTAAGTAAAAGTTGATATTATTTTCTAATTCCTTATTCTACATCTGTTCTAAAAAAATATCTAAGGCTCACTTTTTGATGCTGATTAATGATTTAATAAAACATTACCCAAAACTAAAACAATAATGCCCATCGAAAAGATTTCATTTCAACCGAACCAAGGTGCTCTAGAGCAAATTGCTAATCATATTTGGGAAGTATCGAAGCGATATCTTCAAAGACCTCTTGTTATTCTGAGTACTTCAGGTCCCACATATCAACTACGACAAATTTTAGAGTCTCAAAGACCTACTCCTTGCCCCATTGAGCTGGCATTTTTACCGACACTATTTGGTTTGGATCAGTGGTTAAATTTAACATCAGATTTGCAAAGCACCCAAAATGTATTTTCTGATTTTCAACGATGGGAAATTGTCTTTAAGCAATTGGAGATTCATCAAGAAATTAGTGCAAGACTTGGTGTTCATGGTGATGCTAGCAAATGGGCCCTGAGTCAATCGATTGTGCAGGGGTGTGATTATTTATCAAGTGCATATTTATCTTTGACTGAAGTTAAAGAGGGTGGCCGAGACATTCACTTAGGTAATATTGAATCCTTGTTTCAGGAGGCGTTAAAACGCGCTTATCCAAACTCGGAACACTTTGTCTTACCAGAAGCAAATATCTTACTAACCTTTTGGAAATATATTAGTACGATCCAAGATGCTCCAGTTAGGAGACAACTTTCTTGGAAATTTAGAATTCAAGAATTAATTGAATCAAAGCAATTGCCGCCATTAATTTGGGTTGAATTTACTCAAGTTAAAGGAGCTGAATTAAAAACCCAAGAGGAATTTTTATCACAATATGGACAACTTGGTCATGTTTATCGCTTAACTCCAGACTGGAAAGAGATCGCATTATGGCCAGAGGCTTTCAGTTTAGAAAGCCCATCTTTATCTGAGGAACAAAAGCAATCGTTGGTTCAAACAAACCGGAAAGCTGTCTGCAAAGATCACTGGCATTTAATGTCACCGCCAAGTTTTGAGAAATTGGCTTGGGCAACAGTTCAACGAGTTGTCCTTCATATAAAAGAGGACCGTAAAAATATAGCTATTATTGCTCAGGATCGATTGGTGGTAAGGCGAGTCAGAGCATTATTAGCCCGTTACGAGGGTATTTCAATTCAGGATGCTACTGGTTGGAAACTCTCAACGACTGGGGTTGCTGCAGCAATTAATAGTTGGATTGAGATCGTTAGAAGTCCCGAAGGGCCAAACTTACATCAATGGATGGGGTTTCTTAAAAATCCTTTGATCGAGTGGTCTGAGGTCATTAAAAAGATAGATCCAAATTTTGACTTGGCGCAAATCGATAATTGGATGAATTATCTAGATCAGCAACTTTTAGAACGAATGGATGGCGTTGGATGGAGTGCCTTAATCAATGCATTTCAGAGAAAATCAGCCGATGAAAGGATATTTGGTAGCGAATTCAATACCGAAACTTTTAATACCCTTTCCCTAAAAGTGATCCAATTTTTGACTCTCAAATGCCAAGAATGGCAGGGACAGTTTCAAAATGGAAGTTTTTATTCGCATCTACTGTTAACACAACTTCAACAATTGGAGATGGCGAATAAACTAGAAAAAGATGAAGCTGGTCAAACCTTTTTGGGTCTAATCGATGACTTAATGAAGATGAATGCTGTAAAACTTCAAGCAAACAGTTGGTTTAGTTTGTTAGATTTAGGTATGGAAGAGTCATCTTTTACAGAAAAAACCAATAAAAGTGCTATCAATATTTCGATTATTCCTCTTTCCGCCATGAGACTGCATCAATATAAAGCGGTCATTGTGGTTGGTTGTGATGATGAACATTTCCCTAGTAAAAGAAAAGAAGGTTTAATTTTTTCAAAAAGTTTAATGAGAGAACTTGGTCTTTCTTCGATTGAAGATGATTATCAACAACAAGCAAGAGATTTATCTCAATTGATGCAATCCCATCAGTATGTCGATTTTTTATGGCAAGAGTATCAAAAAGCGGGTGAAAAAAATCGTCGAACCTCTTGGTTAACCCGACTGATTAGTAGTATTGACGGCTTTTATGAAAAGAGTTTTCAAGTTGAGATTAACTCAACAAGTTACTCCCCAGTAAAAAAATCTAACGTGATCCTGGGGGGCGAACATCCTTTATTGCCAAGCCAATTAAGCCCAAGCTCTTATAAAACTCTGCGCGAATGTCCCTATCGATTTTATGTCACTAGATCTCTAAAAATATCCTCACCTAAAGCTTATGCAGAAGAATCAATCTTTGGCGAAATTGGACAACTCCTACATACAGTTTTAGATAAGTTTTATCGAATCTTAAAAGTTGAGAGTGAAGTGAATCAAGAGTTAAGTTTAGGGGGAGAGTATCGGCGTGCTTGGATGATTCAAAAATTAACAGAAATTTCTAATGCTGAATGGTTAAGCTTAACCCAAAGTAATGGTAAGTATCTTGGTAATCAGTATCTTTGGAACGAACAAATTGAAACCTTCATTAATTGGCAGTTGGATCATGAAAAAGAGGGGTGGTTAGTTTATCAATCTGAGGCACCTTTCGAATACGATTTTAAAATTAACGATTCATACAGCATTAAAATTCGAGGAAAAATTGATCGAATTGATCTTCGCGATGAGCAAGCTCTGGTCCTTGACTATAAAGTTCAAGGTCAAAAAAAGTTACAGGATAGAGATGAACATTTTAATGATGATCCCCAATTGTTAATCTATGCAATGGCACTAGATCAACAATCTATCGGATCGACTCACTCAGTTAATGAAGTAGAGTGGGTAAGTTTAAAGCCTGATGCAAATGACAAAGAAATTTATCTTTCGAAAGAGGTGACTCGCGAACTGAGGAGTGAAATAGAAATTCAAATTCAAAAAGATTTTCAATCCATTTGGCAAGGTAAGCCACTAATTGCTAGTGGTCCAAACCATGTTTGTCAATATTGTGATGTCAGAGGAATTTGTCGGAAAGGCATGTGGAATAATGAATGAGCATCAAGAAGTGATAACTGTAGATTCTGAACCCGATCAATCAATTGCCATTAAAGCTTGTAATCCTGACATCTCCATTGTCATTGAAGCCTGCGCTGGAAGTGGTAAAACCTGGATCTTAATTTCCAGAATTTTCCGCCTACTTCTAAGTGGTATTGCGCCACACGAAATTTTAGCGATTACCTTTACACGTAAAGCAGCACAAGAAATGCGGGATCGATTAGAAAAAATCCTGATTGACTTTACAACATTTGATGATCAGCAAATTCGTAAAGAGTTACTTGACCGAGGTATTAAAGAAAGCGATATTGATGCAAATATTCCTCGAGCTCGTGCCTTGTTTGAAAAGGTCTTGTCTAATCCACAAGAAATATCGATTGATACCTTCCATGGTTGGTTTAGTAAGATTAGCCAAGCCGCCCCTTTGACTTCAGATATAAATACTCAAGGGGTAGTTCGAGAGGATCAAGCTCGAATGATGCAAGAAGCAATGGAAGTTTGGTGGGAAAAACTCGGTAAAGGTGAGGGGGAATTTGCCGAATTAAAAAACACATATTTAGAATTATTTGACCAACTCTCGCCAAGTCAACTTAATGCCTTGATTGTCGGTAAATCAAGTCTGTTACAACAAAAAGCAATGTGGGATCTATTTGAACAACATTGTTTAGATCAAGGCTCTAGTGTTCAAGAAGTGTTAGAGAGGCAATTTCCCATAGCTAATAAACCGAATCCACTTCTTGATATGTTGGATGAAAAGAAATTTGATTGGGCAGGACTCGAAGAAGTGGCTCAATATTTAGTTAATGGTGGACCTGAGGATCAAGAAACTTCAACTGATATTTTAGATATCATTTCTAAGAAAGAGTCTAAGGTTGATTCATTAGTTTTGATTGATCTGCTTGATCAGTTTTTATTTACGAAAGATAAAATAAAAAAGCCCAGATCGAAATTATTAAAGAACTCTACAGCAGTTAAAAAATTTCTAAAGAGTAATCAAATCTCTCATTTTGAAGAGAAAATTTTAAAAATATTTGCAGATTGGATTGGCCATTTTGAAAATTACCAACTCTGGCGCATTGAAACAGAGCTAATCAAGCTAAATTTGAATTGGCTGGACCTGGCTAAATCAGCCGCTGATCACTATCTTCGATTCAAGAAAAACAATCGTGTGCTTGATTTCAGTGATTTTGAATACAATGCCTATCGCTTAATGTCTGATGAAAAAACTGCTTCTTATTTACAAGAGCGTTTGGATGCCAAATATAAACATATTTTGGTTGATGAGTTCCAAGATACGAATCCTCTCCAATGGCAGATTTTGAAGTCTTGGTTAGATGGATATCAGGGTGTAAGTGAAAAACCTAAAATCTTTTTAGTAGGAGATCCAAAGCAATCAATTTATCGCTTTCGAAGAGCGGATGCTAGGTTGTTTAATGAAGCCAAATCTTATTTACATCAAAATTTTGGCGCAATTCCTTACGGTCATTCTGAGACACGAAGGAATCCTCCAGAATTAATTAATCTAGTCAATAATTTGTTCTTTAAAGTGAAGGAAAAGATTACTGATTATCCATTTGAAGAACATTCTACTTTATGGAAAAATCCTTCAGAGCAGCATATTAAAGCGCAGGTTTTCTGCTTACCATTGATAGATCAACTTGAGTTGCCTTCTGAAATTGATTCCCGCAATCCATTCGAAACGCCCATGATCGATCGGAATTTGAAAATTGACTCTATTCAAAGCGAAGACGAAGCAAGGCAAATTGGTCAACTCATTCTGCAGTGGCGCGAAACTGAGTGGGTTATTCCGGATACAAAGGAAGGAACACAGCCAAGGAGACCAAACTTTGGCGACTTTTTAATTCTTATTCGGGTAAAAAAACACTTACAAGTGATTGAGAAAGTGTTTAACCAATTAGGGATTCCCTGCGATACGCCAAGAACCGGTGGCTTGCTTCAATCTCTCGAGGCAGACGACATTCTTGCTTTACTGAAAACTCTATTAATTCCTGCCAATAATTTAACTCTAGCCCATGTTTTAAGATCGCCGATTTTTTCTTGTTCAGAGAAAGACCTTGAAGAATTAGCGATTTATGCGAAAAAATATCATCAAAATTGGTGGGCCGCATTACAAGTTGTTAGCAATGCTAATTTGAAGAAGGCCTGTGTGAATTTAAATGCTTGGAGAGATCTAGCAAAATTTTTACCAGTGCATGATTTATTAGATCGGATTTATCACGAAGGAAATATTTTGCAGGTTTATGCAAGCGCATCTCCGGCCTTAATCCGTGCAAAGGTATTAGCCAATTTAGAAGCTTTTTTATTGCTTGCTTTAAATACAAATGCTGGCAGATATCCTTCTTTAAGTCGTTTTATTGATGAATTAGAAATTCTTTCAAAAGGGGATCTTCAAGATAGTCCAGATGAAGGAGAAATGCAAGAAGAGGCGAGTGATCAAAATGAGGATATGCCTGATTCATCGGTTGAAGATTCTCGATTTGTGAGAGTCATGACGATTCACTCTGCCAAAGGACTTGAGGCACCTTTTGTATTTTTAACAAATGCAAATACTAAAGGAAAAAAGACCGATAGTAGTGCTGTGCTATTCGATTGGCCATTGGGTAAGACAACTCCACAAGGCCTTTCGATCTATAAGTCTAAGTTGAAATCAGAGTATGTGGATCGTTTACTTGCCATTGAAAATGAAATTGCCAATAAAGAAAACTGGAATTTACTCTATGTTGCCATGACCAGGGCTAAACAATGTTTAGTTGTTTCAGGCCTTGGACGGAAAAAGACGACGAATAATCTTTCACTTGTTAATGATGAGTCTTGGTATGGCTCTCTAATTGATGCTGGCATGTCAGAAATGAATTCTGAAGAATTGATGAAGCTAGTTAGCCAGACAGATAGTGAATCACTTGTAAAGTTAAAAAATACAACTACGATTGCTGATGAGTTAAACGTTACCTTTCCAGTATTACCTAAAATACCAACTGCAATATTGATTGATCCATTAGCGCAAAAGAATGAAGATCTAATCGAAGCTAAAGATAATCATTCTCCCTCTTATGCTCAAGAGTTAGGTACGGCAATTCATTTGATTCTGGAAAGGCATCTGAATGAGGTAGACCGTCGCAAAATATTTACAGCCTTACCGGAGGTTTCAGTTTTACAAAATTGGTTAAATATTGATGCCAAATTGATGAATGAAGCTTTTCAAGCTGCGCAATCCATTTTGTCCCAACCACATTTATTAAATTATTTTGATCCTAGTAAATACCTTAATGCTTGGAATGAGTTGGATCTAATTGATGAAAATAGTAATTTATTTAAGGTCGATCGCTTGGTTGAGTTGCAAGAAAAACTAGTCATTCTTGACTACAAATTGAATATCCCAGCACATGGTTCTGAGGCACTTCTTAAATACGAAAATCAAATTCAGAAATATGCAGAAATAATTCGAAAGCTAAGAGGAGATAAGTTGGTCGAAGGGTATTTAATCGATCAACATGGATCTATTTATAAGGTTAATATAAATAATTTAATTGTTGAATAATCATAAAACTGATGCATGCAAGGATGTTAGTGGGACGAGCCATACCCCCGGCACTATTGGGTAATGGGTTTGGCTGCTTCGTTCCCGACCTGACCAGATTGCCATGCCAATATGCGGGGAGGCCCGTCTTAATGATATTGTACCCTGTTGCTTGTTAGAATAGAGATATGTCTGAATTTAATTTATTCGAAACGCCTTCTTCCCCTTCTCAAGCAGGATTAGCGCTAGCTAGAAAATGGCGTCCTCGCGATTTTAGTACTTTGGTCGGTCAAGACCACGTTGTTAAAGCCCTAACGCATGCTTTAGACCAAAATCGACTCCATCATGCATGGCTCTTTACGGGTACGCGTGGTGTGGGTAAAACTACCATTTCCAGAATCCTAGCTAAATCATTAAATTGTGTGGGTACTTCAGATCACCCCGTGATTGCTCCGACCTCAAAACCTTGCGGAACATGTTATGTGTGTCAAGAAATTGATGCCGGTAGGTTTGTTGATTATGTCGAGATGGACGCAGCGAGTAATCGCGGGGTTGACGACATGGCAGCGTTACTGGAAAGATCTATCTACGGTCCGACGAGTGGGCGTTTTAAAGTGTTTATGATTGACGAAGTCCACATGCTAACCAATCATGCCTTTAATTCGATGTTAAAGACTTTGGAAGAGCCACCACCTCATCTCAAGTTTATCTTGGCAACGACCGATCCGCAAAAAATTCCCGTAACAGTCCTTTCTCGTTGCTTACAATTTAATTTGAAGCAAATGCCGTCCCCAATTATTGTTCAGCACTTACAAAGTATTTTAGAAAAAGAAGAAATCAGTGCTGAAGAAAAGGCTCTTCGAATCATTGCAAAATCCGCTCGTGGTTCGATGCGAGATGCCTTGTCTTTAACTGATCAAGCTATTGCTTATACTTCTGGAAGCATTACTGAAGAGTTAGTGCGTAATATGCTGGGCTCTCTTGATGATGCCTACTTAATTAGAATATTAGATGCCCTTGCCACTAATAATGGGCAGGAGTTGGTTGACATATCGAGAGAAATGGCAATCATGAGTATGTCTTTTTCGGTTGCCTTGCAAGATTTAGCATCTCTCTTGCAAAAAGTGGCAATGGCACAATTAATACCAAACTCGATACTTCAAGAATGGCCAGAGGCAGAAGCTGTTCAAAAAATGGCCACTAGTTTTACTAAAGAAGAGGTTCAACTGCTTTATCAAATTGCCATAACTAGTCGGGCCGATTTACAAATGGCACCAGAAGAAGAGGTCGGGTTTTTAATGGCACTCTTGCGTATGTTAGCTTTTAAAGTGGATGATGGATCATTTAATGCAACTCCAACATCAAATCTGGCAGCTAGGGGGATAACTCCAAAGCTTCAAGAGCAAACTAAGCCAAGCATAGTAAAGCCCTTAAGTCCTGAGCCTCAAAAAAAAACTCTAGTTGAAAGTGCCGCAGCTCAAGATTCTAGTCCCATAACCAACACGAGTATTGCGGATCCTATTGAATGGCAAAATTTAGTTAAAAAATTACCATTAAAGGGTCTAGTTGGTCAATTTGCGTTGCAAACTGCTCTGAAATCTTGGCACGAACAACCTGACTCGATTAATCTGCACCTAACTAGCGAATTACCTCAGCTTGCAACCACATTTTCAATCGAAAAGTTAACTGAAGCACTTGAACACCATTTCAAGAGGTCCGTCAGAATGAAGGTAGATGTAGGAGTTTCAGAACATACTGTTGCAAAATTAGAAGCGAAAGTACAGGCTAGCGAGCAATTGGTTGTAGAAGCATCTTTGACAAAAGATCCTTATCTACAAGATTTACAAAATATTATTGGCGTCAAAGTAATTGAAGGTTCAATTAGACCTTTAAAAGAGAACAAGTAAAATTTTCAAAACAAATAATTGAGGGAAATAGAGATGATGAAAGGTCAAATTGCGGGTTTAATGAAACAAGCTCAGCAAATGCAGGAAAAAATGAAAAAAGCTCAAGAAGAGTTGAACGCTTTAGAAGTTGTTGGGCAAGCTGCTGGTGGACTAGTTAAAGTTACCTTGTCTGGCAAACATTTAGTAAAGCGAGTAGAAATTGATCCTAGTGCGATGGATGATCGTGAAATGTTAGAGGACTTATTAGTTACAGCTTTAACTGATGCGCATAAACATGTTGAATTAGCTGCTGAATCAAGAATGTCAGGTGCTACAGCAGGGATGCCAATGCCTCCAGGTTTCAAACTGCCATTTTGATCGATTTAAATGAATAAAAAATTTCAGGAAGAAGTTCAGCAAGATGCTCTGGGAAGGCTGATTTCAGCCCTCAAAGTACTTCCTGGAATTGGCCCAAAATCTGCACAACGCATGGCCTATTACTTATTACAACATGATCGAGCTGGTGCACAAATTTTAGGAGAGTCCTTACAGTTTGCTGTGAATCACATTGGGCATTGTCGAATGTGTAATTCATTCTCGGAATTTGAGTTGTGTAAGACCTGTTCCGATGATCGACGCGATTCCAAAATCCTGTGTATTGTGGAAACTCCGTCAGACCAATTAATGGTTGAGCAAACCCTCTCTTTTAAGGGGCTTTACTATGTATTGATGGGTCGGCTCTCGCCAATGGAGGGGCAGGGGCCCAAGGAACTTGGTTTTGATGTACTGATGAATAGAATATTTTTGTCGCCTTTTGATGGTCGAGATCCTGTTTCAGAGGTTATTCTTGCGACGAACTTTACGAGTGAAGGTGAGGCTACGGCGCACTATTTAGGTGAAGTTTTAAAAGCAAAAGGTATCGCAATCTCTCGAATTGCTAGAGGCATTCCAGTGGGTGGGGAATTAGAATACGTTGATGCAGGTACTCTTGCCAGAGCAATGATGGATCGAAGACCTTTAGGAAGCTAATTCTTTTTTGCTGGATGAAGAAAGTCATCAATTTTTAAATAGGATTGAATTTAGGTAAGTCAAAAAGAAACCTCATTTTTGTTTCAAATCCCCAATAAACTGAAAAAAATATTTCAATTTTTTTTATAAAACGGCAACTTTAGTTGATAATATAACTATGCACTTATTAGTTTCGAATGATGATGGTTATTTAGCTCCGGGTCTTCTTGCACTCGTTAAGGCAATGCGTCCACTTGGAAAAGTGACAGTGATTGCACCTGAGCAGAATCATAGTGGCGCTTCTAACTCCTTGACACTTTCTAGACCCCTCTCTGTACATCGTGTGGCTGGTGGTGAGCGGGATGGGTTTATTTTTGTTAATGGTACCCCAACGGATTGCGTGCACATAGCCTTGACAGGATTTTTGACTGAAAAGCCGGATTTTGTTATTTCTGGTATTAATCAGGGTGAGAATATGGGTGAAGATGTTCTGTATTCAGGTACCGTTGCGGCGGCGATTGAAGGAGTTATGTTTGGCGTACCAGGTATTGCTTTTTCTCAAACTGATCGTGGTTGGTCCAAAATTGATGATGCAGCAAGGGTTGCTCACGATATCGTGGCTCATGCAATTCAGTCTGGTCTAAAAAATGAACATACTCAACATGCTCCATTACTGAATGTAAATCTTCCCAATTTGTCCTATGAACAATTTAAGGGGTGGAGAGTCACAAAATTAGGAAATCGTCATCCTTCCCAACCTGTGATTGAGCAAAACAGCCCGCGGGGCGATAGGATTTATTGGATTGGTGCTGCAGGAGAAGCCAAAGACTCATCTGATGGCACTGATTTTCATGCAGTTAATCAAAATTATGTTTCAATCACTCCACTGCAACTCAATCTGTCTGACGAAGAGCGACGTTTGAAGATGATGCAATCCACTTGGAACCAAGGCTAGAGACTGTGGTGAAACCAGACTGGACTCATTTGGATGCGGCAAGACGTTCGATGGCGCAACGTCTTGCGATGTCAGGAATTACCCATCATGAAGTTTTACAAGCGATGGCAACTGTTCCAAGGCACGTTTTTGTAGAGCCTGCTCTTGAAGGTCAGGCTTATGAGGATTCATCTTTACCAATTGGCCGGGAACAAACCATCTCCAAACCATCTGTTATTGCAAAAATGATTCAAGCACTAATGCAAAAACAAACAAAAATGGGGCGGGTTTTAGAAATTGGAACAGGTTGTGGATATCAAGCGGCCGTACTCAGTTTATTGTCCGAAGAAGTCTATTCTGTGGAGAGAATTCGTTCGCTTCATGAGAATGCTAGAGCGAATTTGCGACCTTTCAGAATTTCAAATTTAAGATTGATTTTTGATGATGGTAATAAAGGGATACCTCAAGCTGCCCCATTTGACAATATTATTTTGGCTGCTGCGGGTTCAGAAATCCCAAGGCTACTGCTTGAGCAATTGGCGATTGGTGGAAAGTTGATAGCTCCAGTTGCAAATGGTGAGAATCAACAACAGTTACTCTTAGTCGAGAGACTCAGTTCCATGCGTTATAAAAGAACGACGCTGGATGAGGTGTTTTTTGTGCCATTACAAACTGGAACAATTTAACTATGTTTTGTGACGATTTTCTTTTCCAACAGTCTAGAAATAAAACTTCTTTTTCCGCTTTTATTTTTTCAAAAGGTATCCTGCTCTTAGCCCTAATGCTAATCATTTTCACCTTAGCTAGTTGTTCAGCCAGTAAACCTGCACCTATTTCTGATCGCACAACTAGTTCAAGCTCAAGCAATGCTAATACCAATCTGAATTCAGTTAACTCAAATCCCAGTGTGAAAGTGACTCCAATTGCCGCACCGAAGCCAATGATTCAAAAGAGTAATCCTCGTGAGGTTGTGAGAACTGAGCCAAAAACAGAGCCAAAATCTGATACAAAAACTGAAAACCCAAAGCCTATAACCCCAACGGAAACCAGTTTTAAATTATTAAAACCTACTAATGCGCCCGTTATTACCCCATTTAATGATACGACTAGTAAAGGAGTTGAGTTTTCAGGTAAGTTAGGTGATTCTATCTTAGCTGCTGCTGATGGTAGGGTTATTTATTCTGGTAGTAATCTTCGCACTTATGGGAATCTGATTATTCTGAACCATAACAATAGTTACGTGACAGTCTATGCAAACAACAAAACCTTACTAGTCAAAGAAGGCGAAACAGTGAAGCGTGGTCAAAAAATTGCGGAAATGGGTAATTCTGAGTCAGATAAGGTCAAACTCCATTTTGAGTTACGCAAAAATAGTAAACCCATTGACCCAAGTAGCTATTTTGTTGAAAATTAATTTTATAGATGAAAACGATCCTTGTTTTTGATATCGAAACGATTCCAGATGCATCTGGCCTGCGTCGACTAGGGGATTATGATGAACATTTATCAGACCAAGAGATTGTTGAAATAGCCAAGCAAGAAAGACTAGATAAAGGGCAAAATGACTTTTTCCCACTTTATTTGCAGAAGATCGTAGCCATTTCTTGCGTTATACGTAGAACCTTAAAAGATGGAAGTCCACAATTTAAGGTCGGCACTCTTGGCAAAATTGAAAGCTCTGAGGGGGAAATTATTCAAGAGTTTTATCAATTAATTGACCGTTACACGCCTCAATTGGTGTCCTGGAATGGTTCAGGATTTGATTTACCCGTTTTAAATTACAGGGCCTTAGTGAATCAAGTAACCGCGTCAAGATTTTGGGAAATGGGTGAGAGCCAAGATTATGATTCTAAAGAGTTTAAATACAACAACTATATAGCTAGGTACCATCTGCGTCATTTGGACTTGATGGATCTTTTGGCTTTTTACCAATCAAAAGCTAATGCCCCACTAGATTCCCTAGCCAAGCTGTGCGGTTTTCCTGGCAAGATGGGGATGGATGGTTCACAAGTGTGGCCCGCCTATTTAGAAGGCAAACTTCCTGAGATCCGTCGATATTGTGAAACAGACGTGGCGAATACTTATTTGATGTATTGTCGATTCCAACTATTAAGGGGCGCTTTTTCCAAGGAAGAGTACCTTTTAGAGCTGGAATTTGTGAAGAAAAACTTATTACAAGAGGCAAGTAATCCAGATGGCAGCCATTGGCAGGAATATTTATCTGGTTTTACGAATGCACTATCTTGAGAAAAAAATCGATCAGCCCACTGCAAGGTCAAAAAAAGACTGTTCAAATCCATGCTATCGATTTAGAAGCGAATGGAATTGGTCGACTTCCTGAGGATGATCCGAACTCTCCAGGAAAAATTGTCTTTATCAATGGAGCCATGATTGGTGAGAAAATAAGCTATACCATCACCCAAGATAAAAGTCGATTTCAAAAAGGAAAGATTAATTCAATCGCTTCAGAGTCCTTTGCAAGAATAAAACCTCGCTGCGAGTGGTACGGTAATTGTGGCGGTTGCACCATGCAACATATTGATTCACGTACCCAGATTGCCATTAAGCAAAGGGCGTTGGAAGATAACCTACGATTCATTGGACGGGTGACCCCACAAGTGATCATGCGTCCGATTGTCAGTTCAGATTGGGGCTATCGCCATCGTACTAGGTTAAGTGTAGTCAATCGCTCCATTAAAAAAGGTACTGTACTAGTTGGTTTTCATGAACCTCAAAACCGCTATGTGTCAGATATGACTTCATGCGAAATACTCCCCGAGGAATGGTCTCATTTATTGATGCCACTGCGTGAGTTTGTCATGGCTCTGTCGATTCGAGATCGGATCCCACAAATTGAGTTATCACGAGGCGACCCTTCCTCCATCAGAAATTCAGTCATGGTAATTCGACATTTATTACCATTCACAATACAGGATGAATCGCTGATTAAGCAATTTGCTGACGAGCATAATCTCTGGATATGGACCCAAGCACAGGGTGTTGAAACGACTAAACCCTTTTATCCCCTTGAGGGCGATTTGTTTTATACAATCCCGGAATTTGATCTAAAGTTACACTACCATCCAACAGATTTTACACAGGTGAATCATGCCATGAATCAAGTGATGGTGTCTAAGGCGATTAGACTCTTGGAAATTGAATCACAGGAGAGAGTGTTGGACCTGTTTTGTGGGATTGGTAACTTTACTTTAGCGATCGCCAAAAAAGCAAATCAAGTCTTAGGTATTGAAGGTAGTCGAGAGCTATTTGAAAGAGCCAAGAATAATGCTTCATTGAATAGGGTTGACCATAATACCCAGTGGCTTCAAGCAAATTTATTTGATGTAACGACTGCCATCATTCAGTCTTGGGGAATTGCTAGTAAATGGTTGATTGATCCTCCAAGAGATGGTGCTTTTACCTTGGTTAATGCTTTAGCGACATTAGCTTCTTCCCAGGATAAAGGTGATCAATTATTTTTACCTAAAAGAATTGTTTATGTATCTTGTAATCCTGCGACGCTTGCCAGAGATGCAGAGGTATTAGTTCATCAAGCAGGGTATCAATTGTTAAAAGCTGGCATCATGAATATGTTTCCCCACACATCTCATGTTGAATCAATCGCCGTGTTTGAAAAGGCGTAAAAAAAGCTGCTTTTGAAAAGCAGCTTTTAACGAAGTGAACTTTTTTAGTCTCTATCGCCACCAACAATACCGAAAATAGCTAGTAAGTTAGTGAAAATGTTGTAAATATTCAAATAAATCGAAAGTGTAGCCATTACGTAGTTTGTTTCTCCACCGTTCACGATTCTTTGTACATCAACCAAAATAAACGCTGAAAAAATACCAACGGCAAAAACCATGATGGTTAGCATGAGGGCAGGTATTTGCAAGAAAATGTTGGCAACAGAAGCAAGAATCATCAACACTACGCCAATAAACAACCATTTTCCAAGACCTTCAAAATTGGATTTTGAAGTTGCAGCCCAGGATGCCATACCGAAAAGGATCAAAGCAGTGGAACCAAACGCCATCATAATTAGCTCGGCACCATTTCTAAACTGGAGCGTATGGGTAAGTAATCCAGTTAGCATTAGGCCCATGAAGAAGGTGAAGCCGAGCAGAAGTAATACGCCTGTCCCGGAGTTTTTATTCTTTTCAATACCCCAGAAGAAAGCAAATGCGACGCCCATGAAAATGATCATACCCATAAATGGGCTAGACTTGAAGAAAGAAAAACCTGTTGTAACTCCAATCCATGCACCTAACATTGTCGGTAACATTGAAAGGGCTAACAAAGCAAAAGTATTACGCAATACTCTATTACGTGTAATGGCGTCTGTTAGACCACTGCGGCCACTATAACCAAAACTATTTAATTCACTCATTGATTACTCTCCTTAAAAAGTATTTATTGATACTTGTAGTTTAATTATAGGCATTTTTCAAAATTTCAATAGGAGGATTAAAAATAACCCTAAATAATGAATTTATTCTACAAAATGTTAATTTCTTGTCAATGTGTTTAATTTAATTTTATGAGAGTTTTAAGGTATTAACTAGGTATAATGTTATCTTTTATTATTAATCAGGAGCTTTTCCCATGGCAATCGAAAGAACCCTTTCAATTATTAAACCAGACGCAGTTGCAAAAAATGTAATTGGACAAATTTACAGTCGTTTCGAAAACGCTGGTTTGAAAATTATTGCTGCAAAAATGGTTCATTTATCTGAAGTGGAAGCCGGCCAGTTTTATGCTGTTCACAAAGAGCGTCCTTTCTTCAAAGATTTAGTCGGATTCATGATTTCTGGTCCTGTAATGATTCAGGCACTAGAAGGTGAAAATGCTATTCTCAAAAATCGTGAATTGATGGGTGCTACAGATCCTTCAAAAGCTGAAAAAGGTACTATTCGTGCTGATTTTGCTCAAAGTATTGATGCCAACGCTGTGCATGGTTCTGATGCCGCAGAGACTGCTGCTGCAGAAATCGCCTTCTTTTTTCCAGGCATGCAGGTTTACACACGTTAATTGATGACCAATAAACCCCGTATTAATCTTCTAAATCTTGACGGGGACAGGCTGGCTAGCTTTATAGCCGGCCTGGACGAAAAACCTTTCAGAGCAAAGCAATTGATGCGTTGGATTCACCAACGAGGTGTTTCCGACGTTGATCAAATGAGCGATTTAGCGAAAACTTTTCGCACCCAATTACAGGATTTAGTCGAAATTAAATCCTTACCCGTAATTTCCGATCAAACTGCCTCCGATGGAACTCGTAAATGGCTATTGGATGTTGGTGAGGGAAATGCAGTTGAAATGGTCTATATTCCTGAAGAAGATCGAGGAACTCTCTGCATTTCTTCCCAAGCAGGATGTGCAGTTAATTGTCGATTTTGTTCTACCGGTAAACAGGGTTTTTCCAGAAATTTGACGGCTGCCGAAATTATTGGGCAGTTATGGTACGCAGAACATCATCTGAGGAATGATCCTAAGGCGATTAAAAGGGTCGATGCTTACGACAAAACCACCTTACCACATGAAGAGGGTCGAGTAATCTCTAATGTTGTAATGATGGGCATGGGTGAGCCGCTGTTAAATTATGAGCCCGTTTTGAGCGCAATGAAGTTGATGCTCGACGATAACGCTTATGGACTATCTAGAAGAAGGGTGACCTTATCAACCTCCGGGGTTGTGCCATTCATAGATCGTCTATCGCAAGATTTACCTGTTGCACTTGCAGTTTCATTGCATGCAGCCAATGATGCACTACGAAATGAGTTAGTTCCCATCAATCGTAAATATCCTTTAGCTGTTTTGTTGGACTCTTGCAAACGTTACCTAGAGTTTGCACCTAGAGATTTTTTAACTTTTGAATACTGTATGCTAGATGGAGTTAACGACTCAGATAAACAAGCACACGAGTTAATTCAACTATTAAAATCGATAAAATGTAAGGTAAATTTGATTCCTTTCAATCCTTTTGCGGACTCTGGATTAAAACAATCGCCAAAGTCTAGAATTGATCAATTTGCAAAAATATTATTAGATGCAAAAATGGTAACAACAGTTCGTAAGACTCGCGGTGATGATATCGATGCCGCTTGTGGGCAGTTAGCAGGAGAAGTGCAAGATCGAACTAATTTGGCCCAACGTGAAATTCGTTGGATGGAAAAAAATTAAACTTAATTGATATGAGTGATTCAAGTTTGCAATTAACCAACTATATTAGGAAAAAAACCCAACAGGCGATTGTGTCTTGGGGTGATCACATCGTGACGATTGGTGGTGATGGACCAATTCGTGTTCAATCAATGACTAATACGGATACTGTAGATGCTGTTGGTACAGCAATTCAGGTTAAAGAACTAGCTAGGGCCGGTTCCGAGCTCGTCAGGATTACTGTCAATACACCAGAAGCTGCTGCTGCGGTGCCTTATATACGTGAACAGTTGGATAAGATGGATGTAAAAGTTCCGTTAATTGGTGACTTTCACTATAACGGCCACACTTTATTAAAAGATTATCCAGATTGCGCCAAGGCTTTATCTAAATATCGGATCAATCCTGGCAACGTTGGCCAAGGGGCGAAACGAGATATTCAGTTCTCACAGATGATTGAGGCAGCTATCAGGTACGATAAGCCGGTCCGAATTGGAGTCAATTGGGGTAGTCTTGATCAAGATTTATTAGCGCAGTTGATGGACGCCAATGCTGCTCTTGCTCAACCTAAAGATGCTCGCGAAATGATGGTAGAGGCGCTCATCCAATCAGCCTTACAATCCGCTCAAAAGGCTATTGAAATTGGTATGCCGAGCAATCAAATTATTCTTTCTTGCAAAGTCAGTGCCGTACAAGATTTAATTAGTGTCTACCGAGAATTATCTACGCGTTGCGATAATGCCTTGCATCTTGGCCTCACTGAGGCGGGAATTGGTAGTAAAGGTATTGTTGCATCAACTGCCGCCTTAAGTGTTCTTTTACAGGAAGGAATTGGAGATACGATTCGTATATCTTTAACTCCTGAACCCGGTGCATCTAGAGATAACGAAGTGATTGTTGCTCAAGAAATTTTGCAAACCATGAATCTGCGACATTTCACACCGATGGTGATTGCATGCCCTGGTTGTGGAAGAACGACTAGTACTTATTTTCAGCACCTTGCCTCGGAAATACAGTCCTACCTTAGAAATCAGATGCCAATTTGGAAAAAAGATTATCCAGGCGTTGAATCAATGAGTGTGGCTGTAATGGGCTGCATCGTAAATGGCCCTGGTGAAAGTAAACATGCTGATATCGGTATTAGTTTGCCCGGAACTGGTGAGACTCCATCGGCGCCAGTTTTTATTGATGGACAAAAAGCGAAGACTCTCAGAGGCGACAATATCCTCGGTGAGTTTGAGCAAATTGTTCAACAATATGTTCATCAGAGATATTCATCTAAATAATATTTAAAAGTTACAAAGAATGTCAGATTCAAAAGAAAATATCTCCGATCCTATTAAAAAAAATCCCCCAAAACCTGCTAAATTAGTTGGTGTAAAAGGGATGAATGACCTATTGCCTGCCGATTCTTTTATTTGGGAAAAGTTAGAAAGAAGTTTGATTAGCCTCGCTAAAACTTATGGGTATCAAAATATACGTACGCCCATTTTAGAAAATACAGGGGTCTTTTTAAGAGGAATTGGAGAGGTAACGGATATCGTCGAAAAAGAAATGTACTCTTTCGAAGACCGACTGAATGGTGAACAACTCACTTTAAGGCCCGAAGGAACTGCATCGGTAGTGCGTGCTTGCGTTGAACATAATCTCTTGTATGATGGACCTCGTAGGCTTTACTATATTGGTCCAATGTTTCGTCATGAAAGACCGCAAAGAGGGCGTTATCGTCAATTTCACCAGTTTGGCATTGAGGCTTTAGGTTTTTCTGGCCCTGAAATTGATGCTGAAATCATTCTCATGAGCCAACGTTTATGGGATGATCTGGGTGTTTCAGGTTTGCGACTTGAAATTAATTCTCTTGGTAATGAAGTCGAGAGGTTAGCGCATCGTACAGCTTTAGTTGAATACTTTGAAACGAATCAAGCTCTACTAGATGAGGATTCTCTTCGCCGTTTGAAATTGAATCCTTTAAGAATTCTGGATACAAAAAACCCTTCAATGCAAGATATGGTGGAGAAGGCACCTCGATTAATTGATTTTCTTGGTGAAGAGTCACTAAGTCACTTTGACCAATTACAAGAGATATTAAAAGCAAATAATGTGGTTTTTAAAATCAACCCTAGATTAGTAAGGGGTTTAGACTATTACAATCTAACTGTCTTTGAATGGATTACCGATCAATTAGGAGCTCAAGGAACTGTGGCCGGTGGTGGTCGATATGATCCATTAATTGAACGGATGGGCGGAAAACCTGCTCCAGCTTGTGGTTGGGCAATGGGTATCGAGCGAATTGTTGAGTTGATGAAGGAACAGGATATTGTTGAAGACCGATCAACTCAGTGCGATGTGTATGTCCTGCACTCTGGCGGAAAAACAGTTGTGCCAGCAATGGTTAGTGCCGAGGTATTACGTTCTGCTGGAGTCGATGTGATGGTCCATGCTAGTCCAGATGGCAAAGTGAGTAGTTTTAAATCTCAAATGAAAAAAGCAGATGCGAGTGGTGCTCTCTTTGCATTGATCATTGGCGAAAATGAATTAGAAACAAACTCCTTTTTACTAAAAGATTTAAGAAAAAGTGGTGACCAGTTCAGTTATCAAATGGAAGATTTATTGGATAAAGTAATTGACGCCATTGTTTCTCAGAGTGATTAAATAAGTTTAGATTTCCAAAGAAAGATATAGCTATGCCTTTAGATTTAGAAGAACAAGAACAGTTAGAAAATTTAAAATCCTTCTGGGTTAACTATGGTCGTTGGTTAGCAATTGGTATTGTGATTGCATTAATTGGTTATGGTGCTTATTGGTTTTATCAAAAACATCAAGAAAGCGTCGCTTTAGATGCTGCCCAACAATACGATGAATTAGTTGCAGCTGCGACTAAATCTGATTTTCCTTTAGTGCTTAAAAAAGCACAGAACTTAGAGCAAAATTTTGCGAACACAGCTTATTCTGCGATGGCAGGTTTAGTTGCCGCGAATCTTGCGTATAGTATTGGTGACTTTGAGCAAGCAAGCACACAACTTCAGTGGGTTGAGGATAAGGCTAAAAGCCCAAGTTTCCAGTCATTGGCAAGGTTAAGACTAATTGCACTCTTGATTGACAAAAAGGATGAATCTTCCATCACAAAGGCAACTGAGCTATTAAAGAAAAAAGTAGCTCCTGGTTATGAAGCTCTGCTACATGAAAGGCAAGGAGACTTGTGGTTGGTTCAAAGTAAAAACGAGGAAGCAAAAAAAGAGTATCTTCAAGCATGGGATATCTTAGATGCGCAAAAAGCAAAGCAATCAGGCCTCAAAGAATTAGATGCAATGACCAAGGAAATGGAAAAGAGAAATCCTGGTGAAAATCAGCGTTTATTAAAAGTTAAAATTGACAGTTTGGGCGGCTTCTAATGAAATTTTTCAAAACAATATGTGTTGTCTTTAGTCTGCTATTGGTTTTCACTAATTTAGTTTCTTGTTCAGGTAGCAAGAGAAGATTAGCCGCAGAGTTAACCCCAATTACAAATCCGGTTAACTTGCAAAAAGTTTGGTCGGTGTCGATTGGTAAATCGATGCCCTATAACTTTAAGCCTGTATTAGTCAACAATGCGATTTATACAGCTGCAGCTGCTGGGGAAGTTTATAAATTCAATAGCCAAACAGGTCAATCCTTATGGCAAGCAAATATTAAAGAAACCATTTCTGCTGGTCCAGGGACTGATGGAAAAATTGTGATTGTGCCAACCATCAAAGGAAATATATACGCATTTGATGCTGAAACGGGCAAACCTTTATGGGACACCAGCGTAGCTACCGAAGTACTTACTGAACCACTCGTCGTGGCAGGTGTTGTAGTGATTAGAACCATTGACAATCGATTTATTGCACTGGATGCTAGTAACGGTAAAAGAAAATGGGTGAATCCACGAGGACAATCGGCGCTGAGCTTAAGAACAAGTTACAGCATGGGTTCTATCAATAATGAGGTCATTTTTACTGGTCTTTCTGGCGGTAAATACGGATTACTGGCTCTTACTAATGGTAATTTGATTTGGGAAAGTTTATTAGCGCCACCAAAAGGCGCTTCAGAAATCGAACGATTGAGTGATGTAACAGCGAAGCCAACTTTGTTGGGTTCAAGAATGTGCGCAGTTTCATATCAAGGAAAAATTGGTTGCGGTGAAATTAAAAATGCTGCGATGTCTTGGACCAAGGACTTTTCTAGCTTCAGTGGCACTACTCAGAGCCCAGATGCTGTTTATGCGGTCAATGAAAAATCTTACCTAGTGGCATTTAATGCTGCAAATGGACAGGAGATTTGGCGCAACGAAAAGTTGGTGTGGAGAGATTTAGGCGAGCCTTTAGCGGTTGGGAAAGTGATTCTTGCTGGTGACTCTGAAGGATATTTACACCTATTTGGACAAGACAATGGTAATATTTTAGGAAGAGTTCGAGTTGATAGTACCCCAATTGAAGCTCCTCCGATTCCAAGTAACGGACAGATTATTGTTCAGTCCAAAGGTGGTACTTTAGCTTCTTATAGGCTGCAATGAAACCAGTAATTGCAATAGTAGGTCGTCCCAATGTCGGAAAGTCAACCTTATTTAATCGTTTAACTAGGTCCAGAGATGCTTTGGTTGCTGACTTTTCAGGGTTAACTAGAGATCGCCATTATGGTAATGGTCGTCTCGGTGATAGAGAGTTTATTTGTATTGATACAGGTGGATTCGAACCTGTAGCCAAAACTGGAATTTTGGCAGAAATGGCTAAACAAACTAAACAAGCCGTTGTCGAAGCGGATATTGTGGTGTTTTTGGTTGATGGTCGTTTGGGTCTTGCCCCTCAAGATCGTGTTATTTCAGATTTTTTGAGAAAAACAGGTAGGCCGATTATTTTGGCGGTTAATAAAGCAGAGGGTATTTCGGGTAATGTAGTAGCCTCTGATTTTTATGAGTTGGGCCTCGGTGTGCCAATTCCCATTTCATCAGCGCACGGTGATGGTGTCCGTGCAATGTTAGATGAGGCTTTAGATACCCTAAAAATACCTGAGCCAGATGATGATATTCAAGAAAAAAACCGGTCAACTCGGATTGCAGTAGTTGGTCGTCCAAATGTGGGGAAATCAACCTTAATCAATACTTTACTCGGTGAAGAAAGAGTGATTGCTTTTGACATGCCTGGTACAACCAGAGATGCGATTGAAATTCCTTTTGTCAGGGGTAACAAACCTTATACCTTAATTGATACTGCCGGACTGAGAAAAAGAGGGAAAATTTTTGAGGCAATTGAAAAATTCTCTGTTGTCAAAACATTACAAGCTATTGCTGATTGCAACGTCGTTGTCCTGATGTTAGATGCACAACAGGATATTTCGGAGCAAGATGCTCATATAGCTGGATTTATTGTTGAAGCTGGCAGAGCCCTAGTTGTGGCGGTTAATAAATGGGATGGTTTAGACGCCCATCAAAAAGAAACTTGTCGTAATGACATTGCTAGAAAGTTAAGGTTTTTAGACTTTGCTAATGTTCATACCATCTCTGCAATTAAAGGATTTGGCTTAAAGGAATTATTTAAAGATATTGACCTCGCATTTGGTGCTGCCATGATGAAAATGCCAACTCCTCAATTGACTAGAATTATGATTGAGGCAGTGGAGTTTCAACAACCTAAAAGGGTGGGACGTTTTAGACCTAAACTCAGATATGCTCACCAGGGCGGTTCAAATCCTCCAATCGTCATTATTCATGGTAATGGTTTGGACGGTGTCACCGATAGTTATAAGCGTTATTTAGAAGGTCGTTATAGAGAAGAGTTTAAGTTAAGAGGAACACCTCTAAGAATTGAATTCCGTTCAAGTAAAAACCCATTCCTTGAGTCTAATTAACAAATGGTTTATCATAACATTGGAGTTCTTTACAGTTTTAATATGACATTGACATGAAAATTTCTCTTTGTAAAATTAGAACTATCTCTTAAAGTATCGAATAGTAGTAATTAGTAGAACTAGTAGAACTAGTAGTAAAAAATAATAAAAAAGTAGTAAACACCATCAAACAATAAAAAATAAAAAAAGGCGAAATATGAATATTAATAAAGGCCAACTCCTCCAAGATCCGTTTCTGAACGCTCTTCGTAAAGAACACATTCCTGTATCTATTTACCTAGTGAACGGAATTAAATTGCAAGGTAACATTGACTCGTTTGATCAGTATGTTATTTTGCTTAGAAATACCGTGACGCAAATGGTATATAAACATGCTATTTCTACTATTGTTCCTGCTAAATCAGTAACCTTCCGTCCCGACGAGGAAGTTTCAAGTTAGTACTCTGCGACAATCTGAACAAGTCAGGGCAGTTATTGTTGGCGTAGATTCAGGACAAGAAAACTTTTCTGAAAGTATGTCTGAGTTAAGGCTATTAACTCAGACAGCCGGCTCAAATCCAGTCGAAATTGTCGTGACTAAAAGGCAAAAGCCAGATCCTGCACTCTTTATTGGATCTGGTAAAGCACTAGAAATTAAAAGTCTCATGGAGTTAAATGATCTTGAGATTGCTATTTTCAATGACCCACTAACACCCGCCCAACAAAGAAATCTTGAAAGAACTTTAGGTTGTCACGTCATTGATCGGACTGGCCTAATTTTAGATATATTTGCTCAAAGAGCAAAAAGCCATATTGGTAAAGTGCAGGTTGAGCTGGCAAATGTTAAATATCGCATGTCCAGGCTAGTAAAAGCCTGGAGTCATTTAGAGCGACAAAAAGGTGGTATTGGTCTCCGAGGTGGTCCCGGCGAGACTCAAATGGAGTTGGATCGTAGGATGTTGGAAAATCGTTTTAAAAGACTTTCTGTGGAACTTGGTAAGTTACAAAAACAGCAAGCGAATCAAAGACGCTCTAGAATGAAAAGAGATGTTTTTTCAATTTCATTGGTGGGTTACACAAACGCTGGGAAATCAACACTCTTTAATGCACTGACAAAGGCAGGTACCTACGCAGCCGATCAGCTCTTTGCAACCTTAGATACAACTACTAGAAGAATTTATTTGCCAGATTATGGAAACGCAGTAATCTCTGATACGGTTGGTTTCATTCGAGAGTTACCCCACCAGTTAGTAGAGGCATTTAGGGCAACCTTGGATGAAACAGTTCATGCTGATTTACTTCTTCACGTGGTGGATTCTGCAAGTCCCGTTCGAGAAGAACAAATTCTTGAGGTGAATAAAGTTCTTGAAGAAATTGGCGCAAACAATATCCCTACAATCTTAGTCATGAATAAAATAGACCAATTGCCGGAATATGTTGGTAGAGAGCCAGAAATTCGTTATCACAAAGATGGTAGTGTTTCGAGAATTTACTTATCAGCACAAAATGGAGATGGCATAGAATTATTAAGGGATGTCCTGAGCCAATTTTCCTCAGACACTGATAAAATCAAACAGTATGAAAATTTATTGGAAAATGAAACAAATATCCCCGAAACCTTAGAAAACAGGCCAGCAGAAGCTGATTATTTTAATGACCTGAGTGATATTGGTAAGGGTTACATTCCGAGAGATATATAAATGGCGCAGTTTTTTAACGAAAATTTAAGTAAATCTTTAAAAGTTAGCAAATCATTGATGAATAAAATTCTAGTAATGCGTAATCGTTTTTTGTGGACTTTAGTTAGACTCGTTCAAGTAAAGCCACAAACACCCTTATTGAATCAGGAAAATGACGCCAATAATGATGCAGGGAAGTCAGGTGAGCAAACCTCTGCTCCAAAGAACACAAAGCCTAGTTCTGATTCCAAACCCAATCCTCGGCCTGAAGATGGACCGCCCGATTTAGATGAGTTATGGAATGACTTTAACCGTAAACTTGGTAGTTTGTTCGGCAATAAAAATCAAAAACCTACAGATAATTCAAATTCATCCGAAGGTAAGAATCAAGATTTTTCTCGCCCTGAACCAATCAATCAAAATAATTCGAATAACAATCCGAAAGATATTGGTAATAAAGCCCAAGATTGGATTAAACGCAATATGAATAATTCGAATAACAACGGTAAAAAACCAAATTTGATTTTTCCAAAAATTGGGGCAGGGATTGTTTTATTAGGTATTTTCGTGGTTTGGATGTTTAGTGGAATCTTTATCGTTCAAGAGGGACAAGCTGGTCTTGTTTTACAATTCGGTAAATTTAAAGATACGACACGTCCTGGTATTAACTGGCGATTGCCTTTCCCGATTCAATCTCATGAAATCGTCAATGTCTCCAACGTCAGGTCGGTAGAGATTGGAAGATCTTTTGTCATCCAGGCAACAAATTTAAAAGACTCATCCATGTTGACTGAGGATGAAAATATTATTGATGTCAAATTTGCAGTTCAATATCGATTAAAAGATCCGACCGATTATTTATTTTTAAATAGGGATCCTGATGCTGCGGTTGTTCAGGCAGCAGAAACCTCTGTTCGTGAAATTGTGGGTAAAAGTAAGATGGATGATGTTTTATACGTCGGTAGAGAGCGTATAGGAATCGATTTGGCCAGTTCGATTCAGGCAATTTTAGATAGTTATAAAACTGGTATTTTCATTACCAGCGTTAACGTACAAAACGTCCAACCACCTGAGCAGGTGCAAGCTTCTTTTGATGACGCAGTAAAAGCTGGGCAAGATCAAGAGCGCCAAAAAAATGAAGGTCAAGCCTATGCTAACGATATTGTGCCTCGTGCAAAGGGAGCTGCCGGTAGATTAATCGAAGAAGCTGAGGGTTACAAGGCGAAGGTGGTAGCTACCGCTGAGGGTGATGCATCGAGGTTTAAGCAAATTTATACCGAGTATTCCAAAGCTCCTCAAATTACCCGTGATCGGATGTACATTGATGTCATGCAGCAGATTTATCAAAATGTCACTAAAGTCATCGTTGATACGCATTCAAGCAATCAATTGTTATATTTACCACTAGATAAGTTGATACAGCAAGCTACTCCTAGAGATGCAAGTAGTCCTGCAGGCCCTGGAGCATTGAATCCGAACTCTGCGGTTCAACCCCCGAGTGGATCAATTACGGTCCCATTAAACTCGCCAAATAATTCATCATCAGGTGTTGTACCTGCTACGCCTGGCAATTCAAATTCAGATAAACGCGATCTTTTTCGCAGTCGTGAGAGAAATTGAGATAAAAAAATGAACCAAAAACTATTTCCGATTTCAGCTCTATTATTGGGCGTACTTTATTTAATCAACTCTATGTTGTTTGTTGTAGATCAACGTAAATATGCAGTTGTGTTTTCGTTTGGTGAAATTAAACGCGTTATTGAAGAGCCAGGGTTAAGTTTAAAGCTGCCTTCACCTCTGCAAAATGTATTGTTTTTTGATCGTAGAATCATGACCATTGACAATCCAGAAGCAGAGCGTTTTATTACTTCTGAAAAGAAAAATCTTTTAGTAGACTCTTACGTAAAATGGCGGATTGTTGACCCTAGAAAATTCTTCATTAGTTTTAAGGGAGATGAAAGATTAGCGCAAGATCGATTGTCTCAATTGGTTAAGTCTGCTCTGAATGAGGAGTTTACAAAGCGAACTGTGCGGGAGTTGATCTCTGAACAACGCGAACAAGTGATGCAAGGTATTAAGAAAAAAGTCATCGAAGATACCCGTGAAATTGGGATTGAGATTGTTGATGTCCGTTTAAAAAGAGTCGATTTATTAGCTGAAATTAGTGATTCAGTCTATCGTCGTATGGAGGCTGAGCGGAAAAGAGTTGCTAACGAATTACGCTCAACGGGGGCTGCTGAGTCAGAAAAAATTAGAGCCGATGCTGAACGGCAGAGGGATGTTATTCTTGCCCAGGCTTACCGAGAAGCGCAAAAAATCAAAGGTGAGGGCGATGCAAAGGCAAATGCAATTTATAATGAAGCCTTCAACCGAGATCCACAGTTTGCCCAATTTTACCGTTCTTTAGAGGCTTATAGAAATACCTTTACCGATAAGAAGGACGTCATGGTTCTCGAACCTAATAATGAATTTTTAAAATTCATGAAAAAAAGTAAATAATATATTTAAATAGAATGACAAATCGTTGGTTATTGCCAGAAAATATTTCTGATGTATTGCCCTCTGAGGCTTTCAAAGTAGAGTACCTAAGAGGTACCCTACTCGGTGTTTTTAAATCTTATGGATATCAATTAACAATTCCACCTATGTTGGAATATTTGGAGTCCTTATTAACTGCTGGTGGCAGTGATATGAACTTGCAAATTTTCAAATTGATTGATCAACTATCAGGCAGAACTTTAGGCCTTAGAACGGATATGACCACGCAAATTGCTAGAATTGATGCGCATATTCTCAATCAAACAGGGGTGAGTCGTCTTTGCTATGCGGGTACTACATTACAAACTAAGGTTGTACCTGGTATTTTTTCTAGAGAACAATTACAAATTGGCGTAGAGATCTATGGCCACTCTGGGATTGAAGCGGATATTGAAATTCTGTCTTTGATGTTAGATGCATTGAACTGTGCAAATGTGGGTACCATTACTCTTGATTTAAGTCATGCTGGTATCCTGAAGGCGATACTAGAAAATGTTGAAATGTCAGCAGAAGATGTTCAGTCTCTTCACGTTGCATTACAAGCTAAAAATAAAAAATTACTCACAAATCTTTGTGCAAATTGGAGCGAGGAAAAGTTTAAAACACTGCATTCATTATTGGATCTTAGTGGTGAGGCCTTTAGTGTGATTGCCCGCGCGCGTGAGGCTTTACCGAATACATCAATCTTTAATGAAGCAATCAATGCCTTAGAACAATTCTGTCAGATTATTCATTTAATTCGTCCCCAGACTCAGTTGAATATTGATTTAGCGGATTTAGATGGCTTTCAATACCATACAGGATTGATGTGCGCTGCTTATGTCGATAACTATCCTGTGGCAATTGCAAGAGGTGGACGCTATGACCAGGTAGGTAGTGCTTTTGGAAGAGACCGAGCTGCCACGGGTTTTTCTTTAGATTTATTTGCTCTGAGCAATGTTTCTAAGTTAGATTTTGCTTTAAAGGCTATCAGTGCCCCTTGGGACAATCGTCAAGACTTAAGAGACGCAATTAGCGAACTAAGAAAATCAGGAGAAGTAGTTATTCAGCACTTTTCTGATGAGTCCCATTCACAATCGATCTATGAGTTTGATCGAAAACTGATACTGGAGGAAAATCAGTGGAAAGTCGTTTCTGTCTAAACACTTGCACAACACAGTAAAATGTAATATTGGCCATTAAATAATGGCAATCACCGAACGAAAGAGCAAACACTTGACATGGAACAGTTAAATTTAGGTAAGAATGTTGTTGTAATTGGGACTCAGTGGGGAGATGAGGGTAAAGGTAAAGTTGTAGATTGGCTGACCGATCATGCTCATGGTGTTGTTCGTTTTCAAGGTGGACACAATGCTGGTCATACTTTAATTATTGGTGGAAAAAAAACAATTTTAAGATTAATTCCTTCGGGAATTATGCACCCTGAGGTTGTTTGCTATATTGGCAACGGTGTTGTGCTGTCCCCGGAAGCTTTGTTTAAAGAAATTGGAGAACTCGAAACTGCAGGACTTGATGTTTGTTCACGTTTAAAAATTTCTGAAGCAGCAATTCTAATTCTCCCTTATCACGTTGCTATCGATCAAGCTCGCGAAGTAAAGCGTGGAGTTGAAAAAATTGGTACTACAGGAAGAGGTATTGGCCCTGCTTATGAAGATAAGGTCGCTAGAAGAGCATTACGTGTCCAAGACTTATTTTCTCCAAAAGATTTTGCAAAAAAATTAAAAGAAATTTTAGAGTTTCACAATTTTTGTTTGACCCAATACTACGGTGTTGCACCCGTCGATTATCAAACTACTTATGATCAGGCGATGAGTTTTGCTGAAAAGTTAAAGCCGATGGTATCTGATATTTCAAGTGAGTTATATGCAGCTCAAAGTGCAGGTAAAAACCTATTATTCGAAGGTGCACAAGGAACAATGCTCGATATCGATCATGGCACCTATCCTTTCGTTACTTCTAGCAATTGCGTCGCTGGTAACGCAGCCGCTGGTTCTGGAGTTGGTCCTAGTAGTCTTCACTATATTTTAGGAATTACTAAAGCGTACTGTACTCGAGTTGGTGCCGGACCATTCCCAAGTGAACTTTATGATCACGACAATCCGGAAAAAAATAGTCCAATTGGTATTCGTTTGGCAGAAGTTGGCAAAGAGTTTGGTTCTGTAACTGGAAGACCTAGAAGAACTGGTTGGTTAGATGCCGCAGCCTTAAAGCGCTCTATTCAAATTAATGGTGTCAATGGTTTGTGTATGACGAAACTAGATGTTTTAGATGGCCTTGAACAAATCGGATTATGCGTTGGATATGATCTGAATGGTAAGTTTTGGGATGTATTGCCTAGAGGGGCTGAGTTAGTTGCCAACTGTACTCCTGTTTATGAGTACTTTGAAGGTTGGACTCAGAGTACTGTGGGTATAACTGATTGGAACTTATTGCCACCACAAGCTCAGGCTTACCTGAAGCGTATAGAAGAAATTAGTCAAACCCCGATTGATATGGTTTCTACGGGGCCAGATCGTGATGAGACAATTTTGCTCAGACATCCGTTTAAAAATTAATATCAGATTCGAATCTCCTTCAAAACGATATTCCTAAAGCCTAATTGTATTTCTACTCAATTGGCTTTAGGTACTGATTAAATCCGAACGTTGATTTAAGACTTATCTTCCCAAATCTTGTCTTGCATTAAATTGACATACTCTTCACTCATTGAATAAAGTGCTTTTAAATTCATCTGAGGAATGAGTTTTTTGACTTTAATGCAGTTTTTAGTTAAAGCAAGAATGTCTGGAGTCATTAGTCCTTTTTCTAAATGAATCGGAGTGTTTTCAGAAGAAACAAACTTCACTAAAAACAAGGGATCTCCACGTTTGATGTGAATAGGGTTTTCATCATATAGTTCAAAGGCATATTCAATGGGACGCACCCATTTAGAAATATCAAAGGTACCTGCAACCATTCCCACCTTGCTTGGTTGAAGCAAGAGAGGCGATTGGATGATTTGAAGCGGAGTCTTGCTATCAGTTAAAAAGAGATAGCGAGGGAAGAAATGGACGATTATTGGATCTGTCTCTGACAATCTAAAACTGATATTTTCATTATAAAAATCTTGAGTAGTTTTAGTTGTTTTTAATTTTTTTGATTCCTTGTCAAACTTAAATGAGATGTCATAAGGACTTTTAATCACATACGTATTTTTTAGCTGTTCTGAAAATGCGGGGCACTTCATCAGCAGAGAATCTTTTCTTTGTTTAAGGTAATAAGCAAAAGCTGGTTCCGGAGCGAAATACGTAATGTTCATCGGCTCTTGGCTATGATCATTTAAATTGATTGGAATCCATTCAATTCTGGGCATAAAAAATTTTAATAAAAGTTGGTCGGCATTGGATCGTTAAATAACGACAATTGGAAATAGTATATTTCTATACCTTATGAAGTTGGGAAGATCTTAGGCGATTTGAATCAGGCTCTCCCATGGGGGAGTTAGAGAAAGTTTTGTTTTCTTATTTGAGGTAACTTCGACATTAACCAGTTTTAATTTTTTAGCTAGTTTTAATACCTCAAGATCTCGACTAATTAACCAACAAGGAGCTTTTATTACTGCTAAATCGATAAAAGTTTGGTCATCTGGATCCCTACATTTATATGTTGATGGTGGTATTTTACTGACTTCAAATTGAAAATATTTCAGTGCTTTTTCAATCATTTTTTGATAGGTTTCTTCATTTTTGTAAAAAGCGGGGCGTCTCATCACATCAAGAAACTCCTCCCAAATCAAGTCGCAAGACCAGGCTTCAAGCTGACCATTTTCAAGGGCATTTTTAAGTCCCTCAACATGGGGATCTTCGAAAAAAATAATGTCTAGTAATATGTTCGTGTCGACTACGATACGTGTTTTTTCCGACAATTTCAAATGTTCTCCGAAATGAGTTAAATTAGTTGTTATTATCGTAGTTAGTATAGAACTTTGAACAAGGTCCACATGATAAAACAATCCAATCCTTTGAAAGAAAAAAAAGACGAACGAACTGGAATAGTCCAAGGTCACAGAGATGGTTTTGGATTCGTGATTCCAGATGACGGACAGTTGGACATTTTTCTTTCAGAAAGAGAAATGGCTCGAGTCATGCATGGCGATCGTGTGATCGTTAGGGTTACAGGAACTGACCGTAAAGGAAGGCCTGAAGGACAAATTTCGGAGGTAGTACATAGAGCAAATCGATTCGTAATTGGACGCCTCTTAAATGAAAACGGTGTCTTAATTGTGGCGCCAGAAGATAAAAGAATTTCTCACGATATCTTAATACCCCCCAAAGGCTATATGAATGCCAAGATGGGGCAGGTTGTGAGTGTAGAAATTATCGATTACCCCGATAGTTATCGACAAGCAGTTGGCCGAGTAGTAGAGATATTAGGTGACATTGATGATCCAGGTATGGAAATCGAAATTGCGGTGAGAAAGTATGGGGTTCCCCACGAGTTTTCACCCGCAACAGTCAAAGAGGCTGCTGCACTTCCAGATGAAGTTCAGGAATCAGATTTAGAAGGTAGAGTAGATTTAAGAGATATTCCGTTAGTGACAATTGATGGTGAAGATGCACGGGACTTTGATGACGCAGTATATTGTGAGCCAACGAACTATAAAGGATCGAAATGTTTTCGATTAATTGTTGCGATTGCAGACGTTTCGCACTACGTTAAGCCTGGCCATCCATTAGATTCTGACGCAATACGACGGGGTACATCGGTTTATTTTCCAAGAAGAGTCATACCGATGTTGCCTGAAAAAATCTCTAATGGATTGTGTTCCTTAAAGCCATCTGTTGATCGCTTATGTATGGTGAGTGACGCTATCATTGATCATAAAGGGCAAATTCTAGCTTATCAGTTCTATCCTGCAATTATGCATTCAGTGCAGCGTTTTACCTACAATATCGTTTGGGAAATTTTAAGTAATACCAGTGGGCCTGAAGCAACGAAGTTTGCAAACTTAAAGCCCCATTTACAAAATTTATATAAATTATTCCATGTATTAAAAGGCTCTCGTGAGAAAAGAGGGGCGATTGATTTTGATACAACGGAAACGCAGATTATCAGTAATGAGTTTGGGAAGATTGAACGCATTGAACCAAGAACACGAAATGATGCTCATCGTTTGATTGAAGAATGTATGTTGGTAGCGAACGTTTGTGCCGCCAATTTTATTGGAGCTAAAAATCACTCTAGTTTATTTCGGGTGCATGGTGAGCCGACAATAGAAAAGGTGAATGCTTTAAGAGACGTCTTGAGATCTTCTGGCTTAACTTTAGAGGGAAGTACAAAACCGCATCCGATGGATTATGCAAAATTGATTCAATCGATTAAACCTAGGCCAGATGCCTCCATGTTACAAACCGTGATCCTTCGCTCAATGCAACAAGCTGTTTATCAACCTGAGAACTTAGGACATTTTGGATTAGCTTATCCAGCTTACACCCACTTTACAAGTCCGATTCGTCGTTATCCTGATTTACTCGTTCATCGAACCATTAAAGCAATTTTGGCTAAGAAAAACTATAAGCCTTCTATTCCGGAAGATGTTCCTCTTAACTTGGCAATGCCAAGAAAAGGACCAGGTAGGGTGAACGTTGCACAAGTAAAACAACAAATTGCGATTGATATTTCGAATGATGGAGGAACTACCAAGCCGCGTAGAAAAACTGCTAGTGATGGAGTTGATATGGCAGCTTGGGCGCAATTAGGGGTTCACTGTTCAGCTAATGAAAGAAGGGCAGATGAAGCTTCTCGAGATGTCGAGTCATGGTTGAAATGCTACTTTATGCGAGATCGTTTAGGTCAAGAGTTTGCCGGAACTATCACTGGAGCTACGACCTTTGGATTATTTGTTCAGTTAGAAACTTTATTTGTAGAAGGCTTAATCCATATTTCTGAATTAGGTGGCGATTATTTTCAGTATGATGAAGCCAGGCAAGAGTTACGTGGTGAAAGAACGGGGATTCGCTACCGAATCGGTGACAGAGTGCATATTTTAGTGAGCAGGGTAGATCTTGATGCTAGAAAAATTGAATTTAGTCTAGTTAAGAATAATCAAGATCGAGGACGCTACGCTCCCATTCTGACGGTGGACGATACAGGTAGACCACAAAAAAAAGCAGCTTCGAAACACACAAGACCGCCAGAAAAGGCACCTCAACCTTTAAGATCTAAAGCATCGAAAAAATCTGCCGCAGCCAAAGGTGGTAATAAATCAAAATCGAAGAGTAATTCAAAAAGTTCTTTAGTCAGTATGGATAAAGCTGAAAGTACTTTAGTATCCTCACGTAAAACTCGGAGTCGGCGTTAAATGAGTCAACAAATTTTAGTAGGTTTTCATGCAGTAATTTCCAGAATCCGTCAGGCACCGGATAGTCTTAAAACGGTTTACTATGATTTTTCTAGAAGAGATCGTAGGATGAAAGATTTTATTGAGGTCGCAAATGAGTTGCTAGGAAGAAAACTTCATCAAGCTGATACCGAGCGTCTGCGTCAATTAGCAGGGCATGATCGTCATCAAGGTGTGGTTGCTTTTGCAGAGCCGACATCGATGGCCAGAACGATACCTGAGTTAATGGACTCACTTGGTAACAAAAAAGCATTACTTTTGATTTTAGACGGTGTGACAGATCCTCATAATTTAGGGGCTTGTTTAAGGGTTGCTGATGGTGCTGGAGCCGATGCAATCATTGTGCCAAAGGACCGGTCTGCCCAATTGAATGCTACGGTGAGTAAAGTGGCTAGTGGAGCTGCCGAAACGATGCCATTCATAGCGGTGACTAATTTAGCAAGAACGATGCGTGAACTTCAAGAACTTGGTGTTTGGATTATCGGCACTTCAGAAGATGCTCCTAAAACAATTTATGAGCACGATTTAACGGGTCCTATTGCCCTAGTGATGGGAGCTGAAGGGGAAGGCATGCGACGACTAACCAAGGAAACCTGTGACGAACTAGTGAACATTCCCATGTCGGGTGGTGTCGAAAGCTTGAACGTCTCGGTTGCAAGCGGTGTTTGTTTGTACGAAGCTTTACGACAAAGGTTGCCTAAGTAAGACTGATAGGGATATGATTTACTGCCAAGAACCTAATAATTCTTTAAGTTTTTGGGTATCTGCAATAAAGTTCCGAATACCTTCAGATAATTTTTCTGAAGCCATTGGGTCACCATTCATGCCATTTCGAAAAGAAATCTCATCACATTTGACGGGTTCAAAGGACATGGCTTTAGCTTTAAAAAAACTCAACTGTGTTTGTAAGTCACCTTCAGCGAGTTGAAGTTGCTCGAGTAACTCGGGGCTAATAGTTAATAAATCACAACCAGCTAATGCTTGGATTTGACCGATATTTCTGAAACTTGCTCCCATGATTTCAGTTTTAATATCAAAATATTTAAAATAATTGTAAATTTTTGATGTTGATAGAACTCCTGGATCATTCAGACCCGACATCGTGGACTCATTCCATTGTTCACCTAAATTTTTCTTGTGCCAATCGGTAATCCGGCCAATGAAAGGGGATATTAGTTTTACTTTAGCCTCTGCGCAGGTGGCAGCTTGCGTCAAATTAAAGACTAAGGTGAGATTGCAATGAATACCTTCCGCCTCCAGTATTCTTGCCGATTGAATTCCCTCCCAAGTTGCCGCGATTTTAATTAAGATTCGATTTTGATCGATTCCTAAAGCTTTATAAAGGTCGATGATGCGGCGAGCTTTTGCAACAGAAGCTTCAAGATCATAAGAGAATTCAGCGTCTATTTCTGTAGAAACTCGTCCAGGGATAATTTTTAAAATCTCAACCCCGAAAGCAACTAATAAATGGTCAATCAGTTGGTTGATTTCTGTATTTGGGTTTTTTTGAATAGTTTCATCAATCAGGTAGCGATAAGCAGGCAGTTGAGCTGCCTTTAAAATCAAGCTAGGATTGGTCGTGGCATCTTTTGGCGTGAAGTCTTTCATCCGCTCAAAATCGCCGGTATCAGCAACCACGAAGGTTACTTTCTTTAATTGTTCAAGTAAATTCATTTTTTTATTTTACCCAATATTGATGAATTTTTTAACCGAGAAAGCTAAAATAGCCATTATTAATATAAGGTATTGTTGATGACTCAAGATGAATTAAAACAAATGGTAGCAACTGCTGCTGTTCAAGAAATCTTAGCGATTTTACCTCCCCAATCCTTGATTGGTATGGGGACAGGTTCTACAGTGAATTATTTGATTGATGCACTCCAGACTCATGCCAGCTATTTTCGAGGGGTTGTGTCAAGTTCTGATAAGACTTCTCAACTTTTGCAAGAGAGAGGTTTTAAGGTATTAGACGCTAATCAAGTGACCTCTTTACCTCTATATATTGATGGCGCTGACGAAATTGATCCCCATGGAAACATGATTAAAGGGGGGGGAGGCGCATTAACTAGAGAAAAAATTGTCGCTTCACTAGCCGATCAGTTTATTTGTATTTGTGATGCCACAAAACTGGTAAATGTTCTTGGAGTATTTCCATTGCCTGTAGAAGTCATCCCGATGGCTAGTGCACAAATACAAAGATTTTTGGAGTCTATCGGCGGCAATGTTGAATTACGGAAAACCAAGACCGACTTGAACCAAAATTTTGTTACTGATAATCAAGCCTGGATTTTAGATGTGAAAGGACTCGTCATTGATCAACCCTTAGCCCTTGAGACCCAATTAAATCAATTACCAGGGGTGATTTGTAATGGAGTGTTCGCCGTGCAATCAGCGGATACACTTTTGGTAACTCTCAATGACAAAGTGCAAACCATCCATTTCAGAAAAGATAAAAACAACTGAGCATTATTTTTAACTCTTCAGTTTTTTAGGTATTTGATGGTGGAACGTATCCGGTCGCAAGATCGGCTCCATCGCCAAAGAAATACTGTTCTGTTTGCTTGAGTAAATATTGACGGGCTCTAGCGTCAGCCATATTCAAACGATTTTCGTTAATAAGCATTGTTTGGTGATTCAACCAATCTGCCCAAGCTTCTTTTGATACAGTATTCCAAATCTTTTTTCCCAATTCTCCAGGTACTGGAGCGAACTGTAAACCTTCTGCTTCTTTGCCTAACTTGATGCACTGGACCATTCTTGTCATATTAACCTCGGTAATGTTTTTAAAGAGTTTTTAAAGTGTTTTGATTAAAACCATGGATCGACGATCCCAGTTGTAATGCGATTTTCTTTCCTTTGGCAGTTCATCAACGGAACTCTTGATAAAGCCACGTTTTAAAAACCAGTGTTCGGTGCGTGTTGTAAGCACAAAGAGTCTTTTAATACCAATTTCTTTAGCACGTGCTTCAATCCGTTTTAATAGTCTTTCGCCATCGCCAGTTCCTTGCGTGTCTGGGTCAACAGCTAAACAAGCTAGTTCGCCTAACCCGCCAGAAAATTGAAATAGGGCGGCACAGCCAAAGATGACATGGTCATGTTCGATCACTGAAAAGGAGGAAATATCACGTTCGATTACATCCCGTCCCCGAGGCGCGAGCACTCCTTCATCTTCTAAAGGAGAAATAATTTGGAGGATACCACCAACATCATCAATCGTCGCTTCTCTAAGGTTTTCGATATCCGAGGCCACAATCATTGTGCCAATGCCGTCGTGGGTAAAAAGTTCTTCGAGTACGGCTCCATCTCGATTATGGGGCAACAAGTGTACGCGGTTAACACCTAATTTAATAGCCTTAACCGCTGTGTGTAATAAAGATCTCAACTCTCCTGGTTCCATCCCTTCCGGTCCGAGCATCGGCGTCAGTTGTGGTAAAGAGATTTCAGCAATATGTTCCCCAAATTCATCTTTTAGCCCATGAACGCTCGATAAGAAAATGAGTTTATCTGCTTTTAATGCCGTAGCAGCGGAGCAAGCTACGTCCTCATAGGCAAGATTAAAAGCCTGACCTGTGGGCGAATAGCCAAGAGGTGATAAAAGAACAATCTTGTTATGATCTAAGGACATCATGATCGATTCATGGTCCACTTTACGCACTAGTCCTGTGTGCACAAAATCTACACCATTCACAATGCCGACAGGACGTGCTGTTATAAAGTTGCCAGAAATTACTGAAATCCTTGAACCTGCCATTGGGGTATTGGGAAGACCTTGGCTAAAGCAAGCTTCAATATCTAGTCTTAATTCACCAACCGCCTCTTTTACGCATTCCATGGTGGCCAAATCTGTAATCCGGTAGCCTAGCATTTGTCCTGTGCCGTATTTGGCTTCAATGGAGTGCAGTGCTAATTGTTCTTGGATTTGTGGTCTAGAGCCGTGAACTAGTACAATACGCATTCCCATGGCATGCAGCATGGCAATGTCTTCTACCAAGTTTTCTAATTCACTATCTGTGGCTAATTCACCCGCAAAGGCAATTACGAAAGTCTTACCATGAAATGAGTGAATATAAGGTGCAACAGTCCTTAACCAACTGACGAAAGGGAAGGTGTCTAATTCTGACGGAGTAGTGTTCATCGAGTCAGAATTGGAATTTTGGGAGGAATTATTCAACATAAGCGAAAATTATAGGACGCTTATCATTCTAATTGCTAAAAAAAGTATTTAAAGTTGGAAAAATCTCACATAAACATCGAATTTCCCGAACTTTTGCCAGTCAGTGGCCAAAGAGCAATCATTGCGCAGGCAATTAAAGACCATCCAGTGGTAATTGTTTGTGGTGAGACTGGTTCGGGTAAAACAACCCAGTTACCAAAAATTTGTTTGTCTATTGGTCGGGGACGGATGAATCAGACAAATCGTTTAATAGGTCATACCCAACCTCGAAGAATTGCCGCTACCGCTACAGCGAAAAGAATTGCTCAAGAGCTTGGTACTCCCCTTGGTCAAGATGTTGGTTTTCAAGTAAGGTTTAGCGATAAATCAAGCGCGACTGCTTCCATTAAGCTGATGACCGATGGTATTTTGTTGGCGCAAACGCAAAATGATCCTCTATTGTTAGCCTATGACACGATCATCATCGATGAAGCCCATGAGAGAAGTTTAAATATTGATTTTCTTTTGGGGTATTTAAAGCAAATATTACCGAAGCGACCTGATTTAAAAGTCATCATTACCTCAGCCACCATTGATGCGACAGCTTTCGCTAAGCATTTTTCATCGATTGATGAAAACGTACCCATTATTGAAGTCAGCGGGAGACTCTATCCCGTTGAAGTCCGTTATCGTCCGATTGATGTTACCTTGACGAAAGAGGGGCGTGAGACAAAGGATAGCAAAGAACAGTCGGAAGCTATCAAAGATGCAATTCTGGAATTATGGCAATCAGGTGTTTCAGGTGCAGGTGATATCTTGGTCTTTTTTCCTGGCGAACGCGAAATTAGGGAGTGTGAACAGGTTTTAAGAAAAGATTTCAGTCTGATGCAAAAGTATCAACCAGAAATACTGAGTTTATTTGCTCGTCAGTCCATCTCTGAGCAGGAGAAGGTCTTTGGGAATAGTGGCGGTCGCAGAATTATTTTATCTACGAATGTGGCGGAAACTTCGCTAACAGTACCTGGCATTCGTTTTGTGATTGATACTGGCTTAGCACGAGTAAAACGCTATTCTTACCGTAACAAAGTTGAACAACTCCAAATTGAGTCTATTTCTCAAGCCGCTGCTAAACAAAGAGCTGGGCGATGTGGACGGGTATCAGATGGAATTTGTATTCGCTTGTATAGTGAAGAAGATTTTTTAGCGAGACCAGGACAAACTGATCCAGAAATATTGAGAAGCTCTTTAGCCGCAGTCATTTTACGAATGGCGGCCCTGAAATTGTCAAGGATTCAAGATTTCCCTTTTTTGCAGCCGCCCCTTGGTAGAGCCATTAGCGACGGTGTTCAGTTGTTAGAAGAGTTAGGCGCAGTTGAATCGAGTGAGAACTCCTTTGGCAAAATCATTGAACTCACGCCGATTGGTAAAGAGCTTGCCAAATTACCGCTTGATCCAAAAGTAAGTCGAATGTTAATCGCGGCGAGGGAGAATCAGGCTCTTAAGGAGGTGTTGATAATTGCTTCAGCACTCGCGATTCAAGATCCGCGTGATCGTCCTTTAGAACAAGCGCAGGTAGCTGATCGGGCACATCTAATTTTTGCCGATGCTCAGTCTGAATTCTTATCCTATATAAAAATGATGGATTGGTATCAACAGGCCCTGAGTCAAAAACTAAGTCATCGGGCATTAGATACCCTTTGTAAAAAACAATTTATATCCCCTCGACGCATGCGTGAATGGTTAGATGTTTATCGTCAACTGCAAAGTCTTTTGAATGAACAGGGATGGCGAGAAAATAAAATTGAAGCGACTTATGAGCAAATTCATATCTCATTACTCACAGGACTACTGGGCAATATCGCCAAAAAGTCGGAACTTGAAAAAATTTATGATGGTACCCGTGGTATTAAGTTAAATATTTGGCCTGGATCTAACCTCTCTAAAAAAGTAGGTAACTGGTTGGTGGCTTCTGAACTGATTGAGACAAATCGTCTCTATGCGAGGACTATTGCCAAAATTGACCCTAGATGGGTTGAGAAAATTTGCCAACATCGCCTTATCAAAAGTTGGAGTGATCCTTTTTGGGATCAACGGACCGGTGAAATGATGGCCCACGAACAAGGCTCGCTATACGGCTTAGTTCTATACAACGGTCGAAAAGTACGTTTTTCTTTAATGCAACCCGAAGAAGCAAGGCTACTCTTTATCCAAAGAGCCATGGTCGAAGGAGAGTTGTTTGGTTCAACTGAAATCGCTCAAATTCAAAAACAGTTTGGCAGTGCCTTTAGGTTTTTTTGGTTAAACCATCAATTAATCCGACAGGTTGAAGCAATTGAACATCGTTCAAGACGTCAAGATGTATTGGTAGATGATTTAATTATTTTTGAGTTTTATCAAAAAATACTTCCTCAATCGGTTTTCAGTCGAAGCACTTTGCAAGCCTGGTTAGATAAAGATGCTAAAAATAGTGAGATGCTGTTATTAACTAAAGCAGACTTAATGCGGCATAGTGCCGACAGTATTACCAATGATCGTTATCCCAAAACATTGAGCATGATGGGTTCAAATTTAAGCCTAACTTATCATTTTGAGCCAGGTAGTCCTAAAGATGGTGTTACTTTGGTAGTCCCCATCGCATTTCTGAATCAAATTGATCAACGCAAGTGTGATTGGTTGGTACCTGGTTTGTGTGTGGAAAAGATCCATTTATATTTAAAAACACTACCTCAAAAATTAAGGCGTCATTGCGTTCCTTTACCCGAGTACGCCAAGCAATTTGTTGATCGGGCTTTAGATAACGATCAATTTGGTAGGGGAGAATTGATCGATGCATTAATTGCTGACATTAGAGAAATGACGAAAGTAGTGATGCAAAGAGCCGACTTTCGGCCTGAAAATTTACCGCCTCATTGTTTTATGAACTATCGTTTGCTTGATCAGCATGGTCGCCAACTAGAATTGGAAAGAAACTTAAGTCTTTTACAAAATAAGTATGTGCATGAAGTTCGGGAAATTTTTTCTAAAGCGGCGGCAGAAGCGGTTCAACAAGTGATTACTCCGGTAGGCATAAAAAATGAGAAGTTGACCAACGTAACGCCCCAAAAGCTGAAAGATGATGCGAATGAGAGTAATCGTGAATCTTCCCCCCACATCACTCAATGGAGTTTTGGGGAATTACCAGAAATTTTAGAGATACAAAAGAATCGTCAAGTACTTTTGGGTTATCCCGCCCTAGAAGATCACATAACCCATTGCGAACTGAATGTATACGATGATCCTGTCAAAGCCAGAGCGATTCATTTAAAAGGCTTAAGACGACTTTTTGCGTTAGCTCAAAAGGACTCTATTAAAGCGCTTCAAAAACAATTACCTGGAGCAAGCGAGTTGGGATTGCTATTTTTACAAATTGGCACACCAGAACATTTGATGCAACAAATTATTGATTTAGCCCTTAACCGTGCTTGTCTTAACGAGCCATTACCCAAAAATCAGGAAGAATTTTTAGCCCGCTTACAAGCAGGGAAAACCAAGTTATCCTTAATTGCCCAAGAAATTGCCCGTCACGTGAGTGTTGCTTTGCAAAACTATCATGAAGTCCAGAAAAAATTATCACAAGTGAAACTCATTTCACCTTCTGCACATACTGATATTGCAAAGCAATTAGAGGAGTTGATCTATCCAGACTTTGTTATGTCAACACCGTATGAACAGTTAATTCATTTACCTAGATATCTAAAGGGAATTGTTGTTAGAGTAGAGAAAATGCGGGGCGCATTGGCCAGAGATCAAGAAAATCAAGATAATTTTGCGCAATTAACTAGGCAATGGCAACGAATGATGCAAAACCAAGGTTTATCAGGTAACCAGCATGCTCAAAAAATTCAGGAGGTTCGTTGGCAGTTTGAGGAGTTACGGATTGCCCTTTTTGCCCAAGAGTTAAAAACTCCTGTACCCATGTCGATAAAAAGGATTGAAAAAATCATTCTTAGTTTTCAAGGTTAAAATATCACTATGAATACAAAATTCAATAGATTAATCAAAAAGTTCGTTTTCTTACAATGCGTCCTTTTAGTAAATGGCTCAATTGCGCAACCAATTGCTCCATTAAACACCTCTAAGGGTAACGATTCGCTGTCACCAAGCCCTAAAATTGCGATTGTTCTCAATTCGGGATCTGCTTCGATCAGTCGCATAGATATGCAAAAAAGAGAAGTGATTGATGATTATCCGGTGGGTAAAGAGCCTCACCATTTGATGATCATGCCAGATCAAAAAAATTTAGTTGTTGCCAATGCAGCGAGCAATAATTTAGTGTTAATAAATCCCATAACAGGGCAAAAAAAACAAATCATTCCAAATATTTTTGACCCTTATCAATTAGGTTTCTCACCGGACAATAAATGGTTTGTTGTCGCTGGTAATCGATTGGATCGGGTCGATATTTATGCTGTGGTCAATGGGGAAATTCAACAGCCTCCGAAAATCTTAAAAACACCAAAGACGCCAAGCCATATTAACTTTACACGAGACAGCAAGATTGCTTTTGTGACTCTGCAGGACTCAAATGAAATTGTAGCGATTCAACTTGAACAGCAAAAGATTTTATGGAAGATGCAAGTTGGTAAATTACCCGCAGGAGTCTGGTTAACCCCTGAAGATAAGTATTTACTAATTGGCCTAACCGGCGAAGATAAGGTTCAGGTAATTGATTGGCGTGAACAAAAAATTGTGAAATCCATCACAACGGGTAAAGGCGCTCATAACTTTAGACCCCTTGGAGATGGTCGACATGTATTTGTCTCGAATCGTATTGAAGCAACAATTAGCAAACTTGATATGTTGACATTAGAAAAAATCGCCGATATCAAAGGTCTACCTGCAGGTCCTGATTGCATGGATATTACCGCTGATCAAAAAGAAATGTGGGTTAGTTTTCGTTTTTCTAAAAAAGTGGGTGTGATTAATTTAAGCACTAACCAATTAGAAAAAACTATTAAAGTAGGAAAAAGTCCCCACGGTATTTTCTTTACCCCGAACGCAAGTTGGAATTAGTGGTGTATCAAATGGATTCAATCCAGGCGTATTTGAATTGGTTTGTAAAATCATATTGCATAGCTTTAATGATTTTTTTCTCCCTCTCATTACCTGCTTTCGCGGCAAATGCATGTAGTAAAAATATCTATTTAACTTTTGATACAGGCAATATGTCAGTAGCTGAGCAAGTTGCTGACATATTGCGAAAACAGCAAGTGAAAGCAACTTTTTTCTTAGCAAATGAGAAAACCTTTCGAAATGATTACGCATTAGATGATTCTTGGAAGGGTTTCTGGAATACTTTAGTCGAAGAGGGTCATGCCTTTGGTAGTCATACCTTAAACCATACCTATTGGCAAAAAGATGTTGGTACAGACAGCGTGTTGGTAAAGTCGCAATTTGGTCCTGATGCTGGTCGTAATATTCAAATGAAGAATGTGCAATTTTGTCAACAAATCAAAAATGTAGACCAACGCTTTCAAGAACTAACTGGCAAGGCATTAAGTAGAATTTGGCGAGCTCCGGGAGGTAAAACATCTCCTCGTCTCGTGCAGTTTGGGGATATTTGCGGTTATCGACATATTGGCTGGTCAAAAACTGGTTTTTTAGGCGATGAGCTCTCTTCGACAGATTTTCCGAATACTTTTTTACTGAATCGCGCTTTAAATTCTCTAGAAAAAGATAATATAACCATGGCACATCTAGGAATCTGGTCGCGCAAAGATCCATGGGCCCCAGCAGTGTTAGAACCTTTAATCATTGGATTGAAGAGTAAAGGTTTTTGTTTTAGAAAAATTGGGGAAACATTTTGATGAATCTTTACGATGATTTACATGAATGGTTAATGCAAAACCTCATTTTGCCCATTTTTTTTCAGTTGGATTGGATGAGCTATGTGGAAGATAGTACCCTTGCAGTAGATTGGTTCCTGTTGGGTGTTTTCCAAATTACCATCATTGCCTTTATTCTTAGACCAGCGGAGGCCAAGGAAGAGGGGCTGTCTAAGAGCGGTTATTCGGGTAAAGCAGCAATTAGTTCAGATATTTTTTATTGTTTCATTCATCGTTTGGGCTTGATTCAGTTACTGTTCTTTTTTACCCTCAATCCACTATTCATTAAGATTGGTTCCTCCTTACATGATGTGCGTTTTGAACGACTGAACTTGGAAAATATTTTACCGAGTATCAACGCTACACCACTTCTGAGTTTTATCATTTATTTAATTATTCTTGATTTTGTGGATTACTTGTACCACCGGGTCTCGCATCGTTTTAGTTGGTGGTGGCAATTACATGCTTTACATCATAGTCAGCGACACATGACTGTATGGACTGATAATCGCAATCATTTGATTGATGACGTATTGAAGGCGTTTGTATTTTCCACAGTTGCCTTAGTGATTGGTATCGAACCGAGTCAGTTCATCTTGCTTGTGGCATTGAGCCATTTAATCCAAAGTTGGCAGCATGGTTATTATGTGTATCAATTTCATTTTTTAAAATACCTCATTGTGACCCCTAGCTTTCATCGATATCATCATGCCATGCGCTTGGGTTACGAGTTGCCAGGGAAGCCTGGTGTGCTTGGAGGTTGTAACTTTGGGGTTCTGTTTCCTTGGTGGGATCTTTTGTTTCAAACCGCTATTTTTGACAATTCCTATCATCCTACTGGAGTGGACTCTATTGTTCCTTCCAATAACCCATTTATCCAACAAATTCAATTTCTGCGCAATAGTATCGAGTCATTGAAAAGGGCTTTTTCTCGGCAGGATGCCCTATGAATGATATCGTTCGTGCCTTTTTATTTGCCTGCAGAGACATCTTAAAACCTAAAGTATTGTGGTTATCTTTTCGTCCCTTTTTGTTAACGGCGATTTTTTGGTCCATCATTCTTTGGTTTACTTGGAATCCCTTATTAGATTGGACTAAGTTAATCATCACCCAATCTTGGTTGTCTGGTTGGATCAGTAAAGTCTTGACTAGCGTTGGTTGGGAGGGGGTGAGAGCGATCATGAGCCCTTATTTGACGGCAATTATTTTGATGCCATTCATTATTATTACTTTAATCGTAATTATTTCCTATACCTCAATGACTGCAGTTGTGACTCTTTTGGAGCAACAAAAATATTATCAGGGTCTTCGCAGGGGTAAGGGGGGATCTTTTTTAGGAAGTCTTTGGAATACGCTTGGTTTAAGCGTGTTAGCTTTATTACTATTGACGCTATCTTTTCCTTTGTGGTGGATACCACCTTTGTTTTCGCTCATTCCCCCTTGTATTTGGGGTTGGTTAACGGCGAGGTTAATGAGTTACGATTTGTTATCAATTCATGCGGAAAAGGCTGAGCGAATTAAAATTTGTGAGGAACGACGTTATGGTTTGTTATTGATTGGAATACTGTCTGGATTGCTTGGGGCCGTCCCTAGCTTTTTCTGGTTATCTTCTGTATTTGTTTTAATCTTATTCCCGTTTGTTTCTTTGTTTATGATGTGGGTGTATTCTTTAATTTTTATATTTGTATCATTGTGGTTTGGTCATTATTTATTGTTCGCTTTAAGGGTTGATCGACAGTTAAGAGGAGAAAGTCTTTGAGTAATGCATTAAAAAAAATTGGATTAATCGTCGTTGGTGATGAGATCCTGTCAGGTCGTAGAACTGATAAACACCTACCTAAGTTAGTCGAGCATCTATCGGCTAGGGGCTTGCAGTTATCTTGGGCTGAGTATATTGGGGACGATCCAACACGGATTGTTGAAACACTCCAGCGTACTTTTGCTAGTACAGATATTGTGTTTAGTACTGGAGGTATTGGCGCTACGCCAGATGATCATACTAGAGCCTGTGTTGCCAAAGCTTTGGGTTTAGAACTTGCTTTGCATCCTGAAGCAAAGGATTTAATTGGACAAAGAATTATTGATATGGCAGAGGGTGATCCAGTCAAAGCTGATTTATCCTCCCCAGGTAACCAACATCGCTTTAAGATGGGGGAGTTTCCGGTCGGTAGTAACATTATTCCCAACGTTTATAACAAAATTCCAGGTTTTTATATTCGTGAGCATTATTTTATGCCCGGTTTTCCAGTGATGGCAGATCCAATGATGACTTGGGTATTAGATACCTTTTATAGTGATTTATTTCATCAAAATGATTATGTTGAAAAGAGTTTTATCGTTCAGGGCGCTATAGAAGCGACGATTACTCCAGTGATGGAGCAAATTGAGGCTGCTTTTCCGGGGATTAAAGTATTTAGCTTACCTTCCCTAGGCGATCCATCTCGGGGCGGTATTTACGCTACACGTCATATCGAATTAGGTGTTAAAGGTAATAGTGAAGCAGTTGAAAAAGCTTTAATTGAACTACGTAATGGGGTTGAGGCATTAAATTCTGTTACGTATGACATTGAGTAGTGAGGTAGGTACGATTTTGGGGCATGATTTTAAATATGCACGATAATAGTGCTTGAGGAGTTTTAAGCAAAACCTTAATTTGTTTTAATAGATTAAGAATTATTTAACCTAGTTTTAATGTTTTAGGAGAATTAAATGAGTAAAGCAGTTGCAGATGTTTTAAAGCTTGTAAAAGACAAAGAAATCACTTTTGTTGATTTCCGTTTTACAGATACCAAAGGTAAAGAGCAGCACGTCTCCGTTCCTGTTTCAGTATTTGATGAAGATAAATTTGAAAGTGGTCATGCTTTTGATGGTTCATCTATTGCTGGCTGGAAAGGTATTGAAGCATCTGACATGTTGTTGATGCCAGATCCGACTACTGCTTACATTGATCCATTTTATGAAGAGCCTACCCTTGTTTTAACATGTGATGTAGTTGAGCCTTCAGATGGTAAAGGTTACGACCGTGACCCACGTTCTATTGCTAAACGTTGTGAAGCATACTTAAAGAGCACTGGTTTAGGTGATACAGCTTACTTTGGTCCAGAGCCAGAATTCTTTATTTTTGATGGCGTTCAGTGGAATACTGATATGCAAGGTTCTTTCGTTAAGATTCAATCTGAAGAGGCTCCATGGTCATCTGGCTTGGAAATCGAAGGTGGTAATACTGGTCATCGTCCAGGTAAAAAAGGCGGTTATTTCCCAGTTGCTCCATTAGATACATTCCAAGATATGCGTTCTGAAATGTGTTTAATTTTAGAATCAGTTGGTATTCCTGTTGAAGTGCATCACCACGAAGTTGCTGGTCAAGGTCAAAACGAATTAGGTACAAAATTTAGTACTTTAGTACAACGTGCTGACTGGACAATCCTCCAGAAATACATTGTTCATAACGTTGCTCATCAGTACGGCAAAACTGCAACATTCATGCCAAAACCAGTAGTTGGTGATAACGGTTCAGGTATGCACGTTCACCAGTCAGTTTGGAAAGATGGTATCAATCTTTTTGCTGGTAATGGTTATGCTGGCTTGTCTGAGTTTGCTTTGTATTACATCGGCGGCATCATCAAGCATGCACGTGCATTGAATGCAATTACAAACCCAGGAACAAACTCATATAAGCGTTTAGTGCCTGGTTTTGAAGCTCCAGTGAAACTTGCTTACTCTGCTCGTAACCGTTCTGCTTCAATTCGTATCCCTTACGTATCTAATCCTAAGGGTCGTCGTATTGAAACACGTTTCCCAGATCCACTTGCAAACCCATACTTGGCTTTCTCAGCATTGTTGATGGCTGGTCTTGACGGCGTTCAAAACAAGATTCATCCAGGTGAAGCAGCTGATAAAAACTTGTATGATTTGCCACCTGAAGAAGATGCATTAATCCCAACGGTTTGTAGCAGTTTGGATCAAGCTTTAGAGCATCTTGATAAGGATCGCGAGTTCTTAACGCGTGGTGGTGTTTTCACTGACTCAATGATTGATGCTTATATTGCCCTCAAAATGGAAGAAGTCACACGTTTCCGTATGACGACTCATCCAATTGAGTTTGAAATGTATTATTCACTCTAATTTAAGAAATAAGCGCCCATGCGCATGATACCGACTAGGGCAGCTTCGGCTGCCCTTTTTAATCCTCAAGAGGCACTCGATCAGATGCCAAACTCGGTACTTATCGTTGATAAGAGTACCTTAGCTGTCATTTATGCGAATACGGCAGCTGAAGTCTTTTTTAAATCTTCGAGAAAGTCATTTGTAGGGTGTGAATTGAGAGATTTGTTTGGTGATGATGGGCCATTTTATGAATCCCTCGAGTTATTTCAAAGAACAGGAATTACGCAGCGCGTTGATATTTTGTTAGGTGTTGGTTCCCTTCGTTTAGATCAAAAGGAATGTAAGGCTTACCTCATCCTTTCGAATTTAGAAGGTGCAGATTTATTTTTAATGGAATGGTTTGAAATTGATCAACGCAATAAGAGTGCTCTGGAAGAACGTTTAATGATGCAAGCAAGGGCAAATAAAGATTTAATGAGAAATTTAGCCCATGAAATTAAAAATCCCTTGGGTGGGATTAAGGGCGCTGCGCAGTTGCTAGATTACGAATTACCAGATCCTTCCTTAAAAGAATATACCAAGGTAATGATTAAAGAGGTTGACCGCTTACAACTCTTGGTTGAACGCCTCTTGGCACCACAAAAAAAGCAAAAGCAAGTTAGCGAAGTCAATATTCATGAGGTTTTAGAGCGAGTTCGCAGCGTTGTGCTTGCCGAGTTTCCGAAAGGCTTAAACATTACTCGTTTCTATGACGTTAGTATGCCGGACTTTGTGGGTGATAAAGAATTATTGATTCAAGCCGTTTTGAATATTGTGCACAATGCAGCTCAAATACTTGAAGATCGTATAAAAGAAGGTGATGCGTTGATACAGCTTCAAACGAGTATTTCAAGAAATATTACGATTGCAAAAAAACGTTTTAAGCTCGCTCTTAATATTCATGTCATTGACAACGGACCGGGAATACCCCCTGAGATCATTGATCATGTTTTTCTACCTTTAGTGTCTGGGAGAGCCTCTGGCAGTGGTTTGGGTCTGACTCTTGCCCAGTCATTTGTGCAGATGCACGGAGGGTTTATTAGCGTTCAAAGTGTTACTGGTAAGACGGAATTTCATATACAAATTCCGTATACCTCTGCAGATTTCATAACAAGTATTGATTCAAGGAGTTCATAATGAGAGCGGTCTGGATTGTAGATGATGATCAATCTATACGTTGGGTTTTAGAAAAGTCTTTAGCAAGAGAAGGAATTCCCTTTAAAAGTTTTTCTAACCCAGATGATGTTTTAGATCTATTAGAAAAAGAAAAGCCCCAAGTCATTATTTCAGATATTCGTATGCCTAAGGGTAGTGGTATCACTTTGCTTCAACAGATAAAACAGGACTTTCCTAAGATTCCAGTCATCATCATGACTGCCTTCTCTGATATGGAGTCAGCTGTTTCTGCATTTCAAGGTGGTGCATTTGAATATATTACGAAGCCCTTTGATATTGGTGAAGTGATTGCTCTCATCACGCGTGCGGTCAATGAAAGTATTAGTTTAGAAGTGGTTAAAACGCAATTTGCTCCTAATATGGTAGCAAGCAGTTCCATGCCAACCGAACTGATTGGACAAGCACCTTCGATGCAAGAGATTTTCAGAGCAGTTGGCCGACTTGCTCAGTCCAATGCCAGTATTTTGATTACGGGTGAATCTGGCACTGGTAAAGAATTAGTTGCCAGAGCATTACATCGCCACGGTGATCGTTCTTCCGCACCCTTTATTGAATTTAATTTAGCAAAAATTTCAAAAGATTCAATTGAAGCTGAGTTATTTGGATACGAGCGTGGGGCATTTGCCAATGCAGCAACCATGAAGCGGGGTTGTTTTGAACAAGCAGATGGTGGTACTCTGTTTTTGGATGAGGTAGGGGATTTGCCGCTTGAATTGCAGGGCACTTTACTACGACTAATTGAAGATGGTCGATTTCACCGAATTGGTGGTCAGCAAGAACTGAAGTGTAATGTCCGATTTATTGCCTCTAGTTTTAAAAATTTAGAGGCCTTAGTTGCCAGCGGTCAGTTTAGAGAAGACTTGTTTCATCGACTTAATGTGATCCGCCTTCGTTTGCCAGCTTTACGCGAAAGAAAAGAGGATATTCCAATTTTGACGCAACATTTTTTAATGATGAGTGCTCGAGAATTAAATGTAAAACCGAAGATTTTAAATCCCTTAACTTTAGATATTCTTTCCATGATGCAACTTCCTGGAAACGTTCGTGAGCTACAAAATATTTGTCACCGTTTAACAGTGATGGTTTCTGCTCAAGAAATTATGCCAAAAGACCTTCCAAAGGATTTTCATCAATTTACTCCAACAAATTCCTCAGTCAATTCATTAGACTATGTCAATCCTGAAAACATTATTCCTGTAGCAGCGATTCCTAAACAAGTGATTCAACCGAGTAGCTCTTCATCCTGGGAAAGTGGCTTAAAGACGGTAGCAAAAAAAATGTTAGAGGCAAATAACGAAGGTATTTATCAAGAGTTATTGAATAAATTTGAAAAATCCTTGATTGAAACTGCGCTTGAAGTTACCAGAGGCAGAAAAGTAGAGGCAGCGGAGCGTTTAGGGATTGGTCGCAATACCATTACTCGCAAGGTTCAAGAATTAAATATCCTTTAGTATCAATATTTTTTGCCGAAAATACCTGTTTGTAACTCGGTAAATGATGATTGGTTTATGAGTGAAAAATTACCGCCTTTAGTGCGGTAATTTTTTGAGCCGTAATTTTTTATTGTCCGAGTCGTAAATTGACTACTGGTTGATAGTAATGATTACTGGAGCATGATCTGACGGTTGTTCCCATGTTCTAGGTATCTTATCAATGGTACAAGCAAGGGCTTTTTCTTTTAAGGCCGGACTGATTAAGATATGGTCTATTCGCATACCAGCATTTCGGCGAAATCCCATCATACGATAGTCCCACCAACTAAAAGATTTCGGAGCTTGATCAAACAGTCGGTAACTATCGATCAGTCCCATTGCTTCCATATTAAAAAAGTATTTTCGCTCTTCATCGGATACTAAGTTTTGACCAACCCATGCTGCAGGATCGTGTACATCTTGATCTTTTGGAGCAATGTTATAGTCGCCAACGAGTAATAGTCTGTCGTAAGCATTTAATTGGCTCTGTAAATAATTCTGTAGTGCTTCCAACCAGCTTAATTTATAACTAAATTTCTCTGACCCAACAGCTTGACCATTGGGGAAATATCCGCAGATAAATCGTAAAGGTTGAGTGTTTTTTAAATGAATTGTGGCAGCAATTAACCTCTGTTGCTCATCAACGAATCCAGGGATATTTTTTTGAAAATCTAAGAACGCAGTCTCAGGGTTTTGTGTGACGAGTGAGAGTGCTTCTTTACGGACTAGAACAGCAACTCCATTATAGGTTTTTTGACCTGCAACAAGACTGTAATAACCGGCTTTCTCTAACTCATCAAACGGAAACTTATCCTCAGTCAACTTCAGTTCTTGTAGTCCAATAATATCAATCGCTTCGTTTTTTGCCGCCTGTTGGGCAAGCCAATTTAAAAGATGAGGAAGTCTCACCTTGATGGAGTTCACATTCCAAGTAGCAATTCGGTATTGGTTCAACGTGGTAATCCTTCATTCAAGGCAAGCAAACCGCCGTGTCGCAGTAGGGCATCAATTGAGGGTGCTCTACCCCTAAAGGCGGCAAAGGACTCTGTTGCAGAACGACTTCCACCAACTTCTAAAATTTCATGGCGGTAACGAATGCCGACTTCAGAATTTAACACCGAGCCAACAGTTGATGCCTGCTCTTCAAAGGCTGCAAAGGCATCAGCTGATAAAACCTCAGCCCATTTGTAACTATAGTAGCCAGCTGCATATCCACCAGAAAAAATATGGCTAAAAGTATTTGGCCAACGGGATAAATCTGATTGAGGCATTACATGTATCCTCGCGTTGATCTCTTTGGCTAAGGCTAAGATATCAGAGGCTTGTTGCTTGTTTGGTTCAAAGGACGCGTGCAATTCCCAGTCAAATATCGCAAACACCATTTGTCTGAGTGTGAATAAACCATTTTGAAAGTTTTTAGCAGCATTCATTTTGGCAAATAAATCTTTTGGTAATTTTTCACCTGTTTGAACATGCTTTGAAAGTTTTGAGATAACCTCATAATCCCAACAGAAATTTTCCATAAACTGGCTAGGTAATTCAACGGCATCCCACTCAACCCCGTTAATACCCGATACGCCAAGCGTATCAACTTTTGTCAACATATGATGGAGCCCATGACCAAATTCATGGAAGAGGGTAATCACATCATCATGCGAGATCGTCGCAGGTTTAAATACCCCATCGGCTAATTTTAAAGGAGCTGGAAAATTGCAGACTAAATAAGCAATCGGAGTTTGAATTACACCATTACTCAGCAGTTTACGACCTCTGGCATCATCCATCCATGCACCGCCACGCTTACCAGCTCTAGCATAAGCATCTAAATAAAAGTAGGCAACAATTTCTCCATGCTCATTGCGCACTTGAAAGGATTTAACATCTTCATGCCATTTGGGTAGGTCAAACGCTTCTATCTTAATTTGTAAAACCGTTTCAATTACATTAAAAAGTCCAGCTAAAACTTGATCAATTGGGAAGTATTGTTTGACTTCATTTTCAGAAAATAAATACTTTTCTTCTTTCAAAGCCTCTGAAACAAAAGCAACATCCCATGGCTCTAAGGACTCTATGTTCAATTTTGATTTGGCAAACGCCGATAATTCTTCGAGGTCTAATAGCGCCTTCGGATGGGCTCTGGTGGCAAACTCACTTAAGAACTTTCTAACCTGATCAACATCTTGCGCCATCTTTGGAACTAGACTTAATGCAGCGTAGCTTGGGTAGCCAAGAAGTTGAGCTTCTTCTTGCCGTAAGCTCAATATTTTTAACATTAATTGAGTGTTATCCCATTCGGCTTTTCCTTGGCCATACTCAGGACCTAATTCTGAAGCCCTTGTGACATAGGCTTGATAAAGTGTTTGCCGAAGGGGACGGTGTTGAGCGAGCTGTTGTACTGGAAAATAAGAGGGAAATTTAAGACTAAAGGCCCATCCTTCGAAGCCTTTCTCAGTTGCAAACTCCTTGGCTGCAGCTAAAATATCCTCTGGTAAGCCAGCAAGCTCATCCTTGTTTGTGACGACATGGATAAATTGATCCGTTGCATCTAACACGTGATCAGAAAATTCCTTAGAAGCATTTGCTTGATTCTCCGAATTTTTGGCAAATATAGGTTTCAAATTATCGGCTAACTCTGCACCACCTAATTGGAAATCTCGAATGGTATTGTTGATACTTTTTTGTTGCGCCATGCTGAGTGTCGGCCACTCAGAGGAGTTTTTGAGATTTTTAACTTTTTCAAAGATATTTAAATTTTGTGAGAAGTAACTACTAAACGCCGTTACCTCTGGGATCATGGCAGCGTGAGCAGTTCGTAACTCAGGTGAATCAATAACACTGGTTAAATGGTTTACAACCCCCCATGCACGCCCCAGAGATTCGTTCACATCTTCCAATGGTTCAATCAAATTCGCCCAGCTTGGAACATCTTGAAGATTTTCGATTTCTTTTAAAACCTGATAGGCATTGGTAAGTAGGGTATTGATCGCTGGCTGAATATGCTCAGGTAGGATTTGATTATAGGCAGGTACATCCCGCCCAATTGATAATAACGGGTTGTGCATATGGATTATTTTTTCTGGTGAAAGTGTTGTGCTGCTTCAAGTGTATTTTGTAATAGCATGGTAATGGTCATGGGGCCGACTCCACCCGGTACAGGGCTGATCCAGTCAGCAACATATTTCACTTCATCATAATCAACGTCACCGCATAGCTTACCATCCGGCAGACGATTGATGCCAACATCAATTACGACTGCTCCTGGCTTTACCATTTGTGCAAGAATCATTTTAGGTTTACCGGTAGCCACAACTAAAATATCTGCTTCTCTGGTATGAGCGGATAAATCTTTGGTTTTACTATTACAAATAGTTACAGTTGCACCTGCTTGAAGAAGGAGCATTGCCATTGGCTTACCAACGATATTCGATGCACCGACAATGACCGCTCTTGCCCCGCGAATTGGGTAATCAATACTCTCTAACATTTTCATACAACCATATGGTGTACAAGGAATAAATAATGGTTTACCGGTCATTAAAGCCCCTGCATTCGCCACATGAAAGCCATCAACATCTTTTTCTGGATCAATGGACTCTAGAACAGCGTGAGAATCAATCTGAGAGGGGAGTGGTAACTGAACTAGGATGCCATGAATCGATGAATTATCGTTGAGCCCGTGAATCACAGAAAGTAATTCTTCTTGAGTCGCGTTTTCACTTAAGGAAATTAATTCCGAGTGAATGTTGGCATCGTGGCAAGCTTTGATTTTATTTCTAACGTAAATTTGACTAGCGGGATTGTTTCCTACTAAGACTACCGCTAATCCAGGCTTTGTTCCTTTAGCCGTTAAGATTGCAGAGTTGGTAGCAATTTGAGTACGAAGTTGTTTTGATAAGGCATTTCCATCTAAAATTTTTGCAGGCATACTTTAATTATTAAGAGATTTTTTCAGACAGAGCCAATCGAAGTAAGTCAGCTACTGTATTTACATTTAACTTTTCCATGATGTTGGCTCGATGTGCTTCCACTGTTTTGATAGAAATGGTTAAGTCATCGGCAATTTGCTTGTTCAATCTACCCGCCACGATTCTTTCTAAGACTTGTCTTTCTCGGCTGGTGAGTTTACTTAATAAGTTTTGATTATTCTTTTGTAAGTTTGCATTTTTATAAGAGGACCGAGCTTGAACCAACATTTTTTCAACTAAGGTGTGTAACTCGTTTTCATTGAAAGGTTTTTCAATGAAATCAATGGCACCTTTTTTCATGGTTGAAACTGCCATCGTCACATCGCCGTGTCCAGTAATGAATGCGATTGGCATCGGAATCGACTCTGCCAATAAATGTTCTTGTAATTCTAGGCCTGACATTCCGGGCATTCGGACGTCAAGGATGGCACAAGAGGTGACTTCTCTTTCGTTACCAATGACTGTTTGTAAAAAACGTTCGGCACTGCCAAAACATTTAACAAAATATCCATTGCTTTCTAGTAACCAGCTAAGGGAGTCGCGAACGGCTTCATCATCATCTACTACATAAATGATTTCACGAGATTTTTCATTTGTTGGCATATTTATAGGATGTAAAGTAAATTTACCCTTAGTTTAAAACGATTTTCGAAATTGGGTAGAAAAAATACCTACCTAGATGATTGACTTTACATAATTCAGCAAGATTTGTAACAAATAATACTAATTATGATCACCAATTGGAAGCAGTACAACAAAAGTACAGCCTTTATCTTTTGGTAAATAAGTTTCCGTATTGATTTCTTCAATTGCTATATCAGAATTATTCACCACATAAAGACGACCTTGATGGGATTCAATCACGGATCGACAAATGTTTAAGCCCATGCCCATTCCTTCTGCCTTAGTACTGTAAAAGGGTTCAAAAATATGGGGAATGGCGGCTGGTTGAATTCCTAGGCCGCTATCAATAATCCTAATACGTAACATTTCATTACCTGAACTTTTATCTAAATCAACAATTAAATGCAAGGGTATTACCAGAGATCTTAGGTGAAGAGGAGTTGAACTGCGCATGGAGTCAATTCCGTTTTTCAGTAAGTTAACGATGACTTGTTCAATGAGGACTGGGTCAAGATAATAATCTGGCAAATTGCTGGGTACTAGTGACCTAATTTCTAAGCTATATCTCTTCGCGTCAATTTCGGCTAGTTCGACAGATTGTTGAACGACATCCTCAATCCGACAAATAATTCGTTGTGGAGCACTTCTTTTTACGAAGTTTCTAATCCTTTGAATAATGGTTCCAGCACGAAGTGCCTGTGCGGAGGCTTTTTCAAGGGCTGGTAAAATTTCAGATTGAAAGTTTGGATCCGAATAATTTTTTACTCTGGTGATGACGCCCATACAATAGTTATTAATGGCCGCAAGTGGTTGATTTAATTCATGAGCAATTGATGAGGCCATTTCTCCCATGGTTGTTAAACGACTAGAAAATTGAAGTTTTTCCTCCTGATTTCTCAAGTTCTCTTCAGCTAGTTTTCTTGATGAAATGTCGGTTGTAATCAAGAGTTGAGCTAAGCCACCATCCGTCCATGGAATGTACCTTCGGCGTACTTCATACCAATTTTCATTAAGACTAGGCAATTGAACCTCTTCAGAGTCACTTGTAATCGGCAACAGCATTGCGGATGGAATCCCCGCATAGTCATCAACACTATCGTCCTCGGTTAATATATCCGAAATGACTCCATCTGGATTACCAATTAATTGTAGGTGTGCTGCAGAAGAGTTTCCAAACATTTCACGATATAGACCGTTGGTGAAAAGTAATTCCCCATTTTTAGGATTGATTACGGAGATTGCAGCATCAAGACCTTCAAGCACTGTTATAAATCGTTGTTGAGAAATTGCTAACTCTTCTCGAATTCTTTGAGGTTCAGAAATATCAATTAATGAATTAATCCAACCAGTTTGGCGATTTTTTGCATCAATCATTGGCGATACAAAATTTCTTACGGCAATTTTTTTGCCAGCTTTAGATGTAATCGTGGCTTCTATCCCTACAATCGACCCCGTTTTAGTTTTAAATGCATTATCAAGTTTGAGCATATTATTTGTTACTTCTTCCACACTTGACCAAAATGGAAAGGGAGGATATTTACCATATAATTCATCTGCGCTCCAGCCGACCATTTTGCAAAAGGCAGGGTTGACATAGTTGATCCTTCCGTCCATGTCGTGCACTCTTAAACCTACTGGATTGGATTCCTCAATAGCTCGCCGAAAATTTGTCTCTTGAATGAGGTTCTTTTGAATATCTTGGCGTGATTTCATTTGACGCCAAATAGACCAAAAGCTCCAAATAACATAAGCACTTAAACCAATCACCAGCCAATACAACATTTTATAGTTGATATTACTTGGAGAAGGGTAACTTTCAGCCTGCAGTGAGATATTCTCAGGGAACTTAATTAAGCGAATTTGATGGGTGGCATGGATTTTGTTAAGGTTTTTTTCAGACAAGCTAATGATTGGACGCCCATTTTCATCAATGATCGAAAATCGATGGCGACTCAAAATGTCTTTAGGGATAATTTTAGATAGGAGTGCAGGCATTGAGTATAAGACTGCAATGTGGTAATTTGTTGAACTAAAAATGGTAGTGGGTTGTACGTACCAAAATACCAAAGATCGGTTACGATTAATTGATTGATTTGAGCTGATAGGCTCTAGATTAAATAGTTTTCCATACTGACCATTTCCTGATTTGAGAGCGTCTTGAAGGGTCTCTTGATAGTTTTTTATAACGTTATTTTTATGTTCTAGAGCATCTGTCCAATCGTCTCCACCATTGAGTGGGTATTTCAGAGTTCTGACGTTATCGGTTGATATGGCTCTAATTTGTAAAATCTCGGTGTGCCGAGATAATAAATCCCCAGTTCGTTGGTAAAACTCAATCGTTGAATTTGAAATGTTGTCAGTAAAAACCTTACTGAGGATTAAAAACTCTTCTTCATTCTCATCAAAGTTTACTTGTATTCTTTGCTCCGAATAATCAATATCGCGAAATAATGTGATTTCTGCTTGTTTAGTTTCTTGATTATTCAGTGTCCACAAAATAGTGAACATCGCAACCATGAACAGCATGCTTGCAATAATAGGTGTGTAAAGATAATCTACGGATTGATTCGTGAAAATTTGCGTCGACTTAGCTGGTTTGAACCACGATGTGAATCGACGTAATGTTTTCTTTTTGAATATCATGTTTGATATTTTGCTCCATTAGTCATCAACAAAAAAGTTTTTTCTAATAAATCTTTAGCTAGCTATTAAATTTCACAATGTAAAATATTAATTCGGAATGTGAAATAGTTCTTGTAATTTTATATGTCAAAACTTAGACTTAAACATAACTTAATATGGAGATTAAAATGGCTACTATTCCAGAGCAAATGAGCGTAAATAATAATCAATCAGTTGACATTGACCCATTTGAAACCAAGGAATGGTTGGAGGCTCTGCAAGGGGTAATTCAGGCAGAGGGAACTGAGAGAGCCGCTTATTTAATTGATCAACAAATTTCTTACGCAAGAATCAACGGTGTTGATCAAGCTTTCCATGCTGAAACTCCCTACATCAACACGATTCCTGTAGAAAGACAGGCTCGAATCCCAGGCGATCAAGAGATTGAACATACCATTCGTTCTTACACGCGCTGGAATGCAATGGCAATGGTATTACGAGCCAATAAGTCCACCAACGTTGGTGGGCATATTTCCTCATTTCAATCCGCAGCAACACTTTATGACGTCGGTTACAACCATTTTTGGCATGCACCCTCCGAGCAACATGGTGGTGATTTGATTTTTGTACAAGGTCACTCTGCACCTGGGGTTTACGCAAGAGCATTTATGTTGGGGCGTTTAACAGAAGAGCAACTCGATAATTTCCGTCAGGAAGTCGGTGGTAAAGGTATTTCTAGTTATCCGCATCCATGGTTAATGCCTGATTTCTGGCAGTTTCCAACTGTCTCAATGGGCCTAGGTCCCATTATGGCTATTTATCAAGCTAGGTTCATGAAGTATATGGATGATCGTGGACTGGCTAAAACTACGGGCCGTAAAGTTTGGGCTTTTTTAGGTGATGGTGAAACCGATGAGCCGGAATCATTAGGCGCTATTGGCATGGCTGGGCGTGAGCATTTAGACAATCTAATTTTTGTGATTAACTGTAATTTACAAAGACTTGATGGTCCTGTCCGTGGTAACAGTAGCATTATCCAAGAATTAGAAAGAGAATTTAGAGGTTCTGGCTGGAACGTTATCAAAGTAGTTTGGGGTACTCATTGGGATGCACTTTTTGCAAGAGATAAAAAAGGTATTTTAATGAAAAGGCTCGGCGAAATTGTTGATGGAGAGTACCAAACTCTTAAATCCAAAGACGGGGCCTATGTTAGAGCAAAAGTTTTCAACACTCCAGAACTCGCTGCATTAGTAGCCGATTGGTCAGACGAGGATATTTGGAACTTAAACCGCGGCGGGCATGATCCACACAAGGTATACGCGGCTTTTCACTCTGCCGCAAACCATCAAGGTCAACCTACATTAATTTTAGCTAAAACAATTAAAGGTTATGGCATGGGCAGTTCTGGTGAGGCGATGAATATTGCTCATCAACAGAAAAAAATGGGCATGGAAGATGTGAAAGCTTTCCGCGATCGTTTTAAATTGCCTGTTAAGGACGAAGATTTAGAAAACGTCCCTTATCTTAAATTTGCTGAAGGTAGTCCTGAATTAGAGTACATGCGTTCGCGTCGAATGGAGTTGGGGGGGTATTTACCGCAACGTCGTTCAAAAGCGGAGTCGATGAATGTGCCGAAATTAGAAACTTTTGCGGCGCTGTGTGAAGCAACAGTTGAAGGTCGTGAAATTTCTACTACGATGGCTTTTGTACGCATGCTAAATATGATCATCAAAGATAAAGAGATTGGACAACGCGTAGTACCAATTGTTCCTGATGAGTCAAGAACATTTGGTATGGAAGGGATGTTTCGCCAATTAGGTATTTGGAGTCATATCGGCCAGTTATATGAGCCTCAAGACCGTGATCAATTAATGTTTTATAAAGAAGATAAAACTGGCCAAATTTTGCAAGAGGGTATTAATGAGGCGGGTGCTATGTGTGATTGGATAGCCGCTGCCACTTCTTACTCCACCCACGGCGTCCCAATGTTGCCTTTTTATATTTTCTACTCCATGTTTGGATTTCAGAGAATTGGTGATTTAGCCTGGGCTGCCGCTGATATGCGCTCTCGTGGTTTTTTACTCGGCGGAACTGCTGGTAGAACAACTCTGAACGGTGAAGGCTTGCAACATGAAGATGGTCATAGTCATTTATGGAGTGCAACTATTCCCAACTGCGTAAGTTATGACCCAAGTTTTAGTTTTGAACTTGCTGTTGTCATTCAAGAAGGTATGCGCAGAATGTTGACTGAGCAGGAGGATGTTTACTATTACATTACTCTCATGAATGAGAACTACGCTCATCCTGCGATGCCTAAAGGTGCTGAACAAGACATCCTTAAAGGTATGTATTATTTATCCAGTACTGGCACTCCAAAAGCTAAATTGAAAGTGCAATTATTAGGTAGTGGCACCATTTTTAGAGAGGTTATCTTTGCCTCAGAAATGCTTTTGGAAGAGTGGGGAGTTGCGGCTGATATTTGGGGTTGTCCGAGCTTTACAGAGTTAGGCAGAGATATTCAGAGAGTTGCTAGAACGAATTTATTGAACCCAACACAGCCGAGTGTCTTATCCCATGTTGAATCCTGTTTGAAGGATCATGCGGGTCCAGTAGTTGCTGCAACCGATTATATTCGTGCCTTTGCAGAACAAATTCGACCAGCGATTCAGCAAGTTGGCAAACGATATACCGTTCTTGGTACGGATGGCTTTGGGCGGTCAGATACACGTGAGAACTTAAGACATTTCTTTGAAGTAGATCGTCGGTGGATTACGGTCGCAGCTTTAAAAGCACTCGTAGATGATGGTAAGTTGGAAGCCAAAGTGGTTGCACAAGCAATTGCTAAATATGAGTTAGATCCTAGTAAACCAAATCCAATGTCCGTTTAAGGAGTGAAAGTCATGACGAATTTATTAGAAATTAAAGTACCTGACATTGGTGATTACAAGGATATTCCTGTTATCGAAATACATGTCAAGGTCGGTGATACCGTCAAGGCAGAGCAATCTATTGTTACCTTGGAGTCAGATAAAGCGACGATGGATGTGCCAAGTTCAGGAGCTGGGGTTGTTAAAGAGTTACGTGTCAAATTAGGCGACAATGTTTCTGAAGGCACTGTTGTATTAGTGTTGGAAGAGCTTGTTAGTTCTTCAACGATTGAAGCTACTCCTAAAGCTACAAACTCGGTAGCCCCAACTCCAAGTATTGCTGTATCCCCGCAAGCGACGGTAGTTTCGGTACCTGATATTGGCGACTATAAAGAAATTCCTGTCATTGAAATTCATGTGAAGGTTGGAGATGTGGTGAAAGCCGAACAATCTTTGATCACTTTGGAATCTGATAAGGCCACAATGGATGTACCTAGTTCAGCCTCAGGAGTTGTGAAAGAAGTGAAGGTGAAATTAGGTGATTTGGTTTCAGAAGGAAGTGTCGTTGTTCTTTTAGAAGCCTCCGGTTCATTGATCCCTGCAGTAACTCAGGCAATCACTACTGCGCAAAGCGCAGTTTCCTCACCGGTACCAACTGTCGCTCCAACTCCGGTCCCTCAAGTGCCAGTCAGTTCTGTGGCCCAGCAGAGTGCGACTTCAGTTACTTCAATGCCAGACGTTAGGGCGACGATAAGCCATGCCAGTCCAACTGTACGCAAGTATGCCCGTGAGTTGGGTGCCGATATCAGTCAAATTAAAGGTACTGGACCGAAAGGTAGAATTACCCAAGAGGACGTTAGAATTTTTATTAAACAAATTCTTTCTGCGCCTAAGACAGCAGCTGCGGCCCCTGTAAGCGGCGGTAGTGGTTTGAATTTATTGCCATGGCCAAAGGTCGACTTTAAGAAATTTGGTGAAATTGAGACTAAACCCTTATCTCGAATTCAAAAAATTTCAGCGGCAAATCTCTCTCGTAATTGGGCGATGATACCCGCGGTAACCTATCATGAAGATGCGGATATCACTCTTTTAGAAAGCTTCCGAGTTGAGACGAATAAGCTCAATGAAAAATCAGGCTTGAAAGTTACTCTGTTAGCCTTTTTAATGAAAGCCTGTGTCCAGGCACTCAAGAAATATCCGGAGTTTAATAGCTCACTTGATGGTGACGAGTTAATTCTTAAAAAATACTTTCATTTAGGTTTTGCAGCAGACACACCAAATGGTTTAGTGGTGCCAGTGATTAAAGACGTTGATAAAAAAGGTGTCATGCAAATTGCTCAGGAAACGAGCGAACTCGCGAAATTAGCAAGAGATGGTAAGTTAAAGCCAGATCAAATGCAGGGAGCTTGTTTTACTATTTCCTCGGTTGGTGGCATCGGTGGAACTTATTTTGCACCGATTATCAATGCTCCAGAAGTAGCCATTTTAGGTGTCAGTAAAGCAGCGATGAAACCTATCTGGGATGGTAAACAATTTAATCCTAAATTAATTTGCCCTCTATCACTAACCGCAGATCATCGGGTCATTGATGGAGCCCTTGCGACGCGATTTAACGCCTATATCGCTGAACTATTAAGTGACTTCCGTCGCGTTACCTTATAAGGAGTGATGATGGAATCATTAGCTATTAAAGTACCTGATATCGGAGATTTCTCTGAGATACCTGTGATTGAAATATTGGTCAAAGTTGGGGATGTGATTAAAAAAGAACAGCCTTTAATTGTTCTTGAGTCTGATAAAGCAACGATGGAAGTGCCGAGTGACGTGGACGGAACTGTGCTATCTATTGAAGTGAAGATGGGGGATTTAATCAGTATGGGATCAGTTGTTGCCCATGTTGAACCAACCCTTACCTCTTCTGCAGCAGCTCCTAACATTTCACCAAATACCACGCAAAAAGAACCTGTCAAGCCGGTTGTACCGACTCCTCAAGTTACTGTTTTTACACCTCAAGCTGGAGCATACCAAGGTAGCGTTCAACATGATTGTCAGTTGTTAGTGTTGGGTTCAGGTCCCGGTGGTTATAGTGCTGCATTTAGAGGCGCTGACCTCGGTATGAAAACAATCCTAGTCGAGCGTTATGCTACTTTGGGTGGTGTTTGTCTGAATGTCGGTTGTATACCCTCTAAAGCCTTACTTCACACTGCGGCTGTAATGGAAGAGGTCAAGTCGATGGCTAAGCACGGTATCTCTTATGGTCAACCACAAATTGATTTAGATGCATTAAGGACGCACAAAGATGGTGTAATTGGACAGTTAACTTCTGGGCTGGCTGGAATGGCCAAAGCTCGCAAAGTACAAACGATTCGGGGCGTTGGTGTTTTTTTAGATGCTCATCATTTAGAAGTTACCCTTACTGAAGGAACCGGCTGGGACATGACCTCTAAGAAAGAGGTCATCAAATTTGACAAAGCCATTATTGCTGCCGGTAGCCAGTCCGTAGTGTTACCGTTCTTACCTGTCGATCCCCGCATTGTAGATAGTACTGGTGCCCTAAAACTTTCAGCCATTCCTAAACGCATGTTAGTTATTGGAGGGGGAATTATTGGTTTAGAAATGGCCACCGTCTATAGTTCTTTAGGCTCTCAAATTGATATTGTGGAGTTGTCTAATACTCTGATGGCTGGCGCTGATAGAGATTTAGTCAAAGTTTGGGAAAAAATGAACTTGCCACGATTTAACAAGGTCATGTTAAAAACGAGTGCTGCTTCTGCTATAGCTAAAGATGATGGTATCTGGGTAGACTTTAAAGGGGACAAGGCGCCGTCAGAGCCCCAATGTTATGACTTAGTCTTAGTTGCGGTAGGCAGAACCCCAAATGGTAAGAAAATTGCTGCAAATCAAGCAGGGGTAATGGTAGATGAGCGTGGCTTTATTCCAGTAGATCAGCAAATGAGAACGAATGTTCCACATATTTTTGCAATTGGTGATCTCGTAGGTCAGCCGATGTTGGCCCACAAGGCAGTACATGAGGGCCATGTTGCAGCAGAAGCTGCCAATGGGGAGAAATCCTACTTTGATGTTAAACAAATCCCTTCAGTTGCTTATACCGATCCTGAGGTTGCTTGGGCAGGACTTACTGAAGAGCAATGTAAAGAAAAAGGTATTGCTTACACGAAAGGTCTATTTCCATGGGCTGCAAGTGGTCGGGCGATTGCCAACGGGCGTAGTGAAGGATTTACAAAACTGCTATTTGATGAAACTACCCACCATATTATTGGTGGTGGCATTGTCGGTACTAATGCAGGTGATTTAATTGGTGAAATTTGTTTGGCGATTGAAATGGGCGCAGATGCTATCGATATCGGTAAAACAATTCATCCTCATCCAACTTTAGGGGAGTCTGTTGGATTAGCTGCTGAAGTCGCTCATGGTTCTTGTACAGACTTACCACCCGTAAGAAAAAAATAAGAAGTGTTCAGTGATTCAATAACGTAATCAGTTATCAAATTTTCAGGAAACAATCAAAGACATGGGAAAATAAACCATGTCTTTTTTTTTGAGTAATATTATGTCTACCTATTCCTATCCACGTTTTCCAATCATTGGAACTCCTTTAACCTCAAACGCCATCAGAGTCATGATGCTAGGTTGCGGTGAACTAGGTAAAGAAGTGATTATTGAGTTGCAACGACTCGGCATCGAAGTGATTGCTGTAGATCGTTATCCGAATGCACCAGGTCATCAAGTAGCGCATCGATCACATGTGATTGATATGACAGATGGCATGGCAATCAGAGCCTTGGTCTTAGAGGAAAAGCCCCATTTAATCGTGCCAGAAATTGAGGCAATTGCGACTCAAACTCTCATAGAACTAGAAGCTGAGGGCATTGTGGAGGTAATTCCAAAAGCACGTGCAACTTTCTTAACGATGAACCGTGAGGGTATTCGTAGGCTTGCGGCTGAGGATTTAGGTTTGCCGACTTCGCCATTTAAATTTGCTTCTAGTTTGGAAGAGTTGCAACAAGCCATTGATCAAGGGATCGGTTATCCATGTTTTGTCAAACCAGTAATGTCTTCATCGGGTAAGGGTCAATCGAAACTAGACGGGCCACAAGATGTGGTGAAGGCCTGGGAGTATGCTGCCTCAGCTGGACGGGTTGATGCTGGTAAAGTCATTGTGGAGGGATTAATTGATTTTGATTATGAAATTACGCAACTTACGGTGAGAACTCTGGATGCGAATGGTGAGTCGGTTACTGCCTTTTGTGAGCCGATAGGTCACGTACAAAAAAATGGTGATTATGTTGAAAGTTGGCAGCCCATGCAAATGACCAAGAAAGCAAGACAAAAGTCACAAGAGATTGCCAAAAAAGTTACAGATAATCTCGGTGGAAGAGGAATTTTCGGCGTAGAGTTATTTGTTAAAGGCGATGAAGTGTGGTTCTCTGAGGTCAGTCCAAGGCCTCATGATACTGGTCTTGTAACATTGGCAAGTCAAACTCAGAGTGAGTTTGAACTACACGCAAAGGCAATTTTAGGTTTGCCAGTTGACGTTTCTTTGAAAACGCCTGCCGCTAGTTCCGTTATTTATGGTGGCATGGATGTCAAAGGAATTGGTTTTACTGGCCTAGAAAAAGCGTTAGCATTGCCCGGCGTCGCGGTTCGATTATTTGGTAAACCAGAAGCGTTTCTGAAGCGTCGAATGGGGGTGACGTTGGCGAGTGCCAATGATACCGACCAAGCAAGAGAAACTGCCAAATTAGCAAGTGTTGCAATTAAAACAGTAAGCCCATAAAGCTTGAAATCAAATGAGTATCGGAATATCTAAGCCAATTTTTGTTATTGTTTTAAGTCTTTTTTTACTCATGTTAGGAGTGATTGTGAACTTTATTAATCCACAAATTTTTTCAGGGAAATCTCTTTCTGTTTATTCGGGGATAGTTCAAAACTTCCAGCAAACCATTGAGATTCGTAAAGATGGCGACCCTCATCAACAGTTGATCAAAGAGAATACAAGGACGACCTATATTGCGCAATTTCGACTGGGAGAAAAGCAAATCAATGCTGAATTCCCAAAAGAAGTATTGATCAAGAATGGTGATCAGATTTCGGTTTGTGGTGAAGAAAAAAATGGTAAGTTGAACGTTTTAACTTTTAAAAACTTTAGTCAAAATCTAACACAAAATAGTTCTGTATGGTGGGCAAACATCTTGGCTGGAATCGTGTTTTTTATTCTTGGCGTTTATGTTTATTTCTATGTGATGAAATCGCCCATGCTGATTGAACTTGTTGTTATCACAGCTTTTACGATGGTTAGCTTTTATTTGATTTATCGAGGTTTAGTGGTTAAACAAGCGATAGAGATGCTCGAAAAAGCTGTATGAGAAAACAAATTTATATCTGCTTGATCACTTTATTATCTTCATGTGTGCAGATGGCAGATAATCAAGAATCTACTCTGTCAAATCCAGTGGGGCCGATTAAGTTAGGAGCGGGTATTTCGAGGGTGTTATTGACTGGGCAGTCCGCTCTGATAGTTCAGGTACCAAGTAATCCTTCTACTGGATACCGCTGGACTTTATCTTTGCCACCTAAGGCGGTGAATTGTTTATCGATATTAAAGGATGGAGAATTTTTGCGAGATCCAAACTCAGCCAATCAGGCGATTCCCCTAGTAGGAGCTCCCGGTCTTCAAGAATGGGTCATCAAGCCAAGTTGCTCAGGAGTTTTTGTTTTACAGTGGAACAGCCTAAGACCTTGGGAAAAAGATCAATTACCGATTACGACTCACCAAATCCGACTCGAAGTGACGCAGTAATCTAGAGAAGGTTTAAAGCGTTTTTTGTTTCGCAATGATTGACAGTTCTTCGCTTACTTTGATGGCGGCATCCGTCATCGTTTTAGTTTGTTGAGTCGAAATATCGATGACCTGTTTAATCGCTTTTTGTGAAGACTCATAGACTTGATTGGCATTTGCAATGGCATTTTTTAGCGCTGTGACCATCAAATCCTCATTGCCTGGGATGGATATTGAAATTTCATTCACTAGATTCTGGATTTTCGAAGAACGATCCTTCATATCAGCATTAGCCGTTTCCATAATCGCGGTTTGGGTCTCATAATTAATGTTCTGAAGGTGCTGACTATAGGAACTTAGTTTTTCCGCAAAGGGCTGAAGAAATTGAGCTTGCATGATCAATAAGGTTTGCGCATCCTTCACATTTGCAGTTGATTGAATGTGAGTTAATTGTTCTTGTAAGACGGTTTTAAAAACCTGTAAATTAAGTTCTAATAGTTTTTCAAGGCCAGCAAAGGCATTTTTAGAGAGACTGTTTAATGTCTCCATATTCGCTTTGTTTGAGGCACTAATTTGTTCTGGAGTGAGCGTCATCAAAAACCCTTGTAAAAAAATATAACTGTTGAAGTTCATCTTATCCTAAAAATAACCAGCTTGCGATCTTTAATGTCTTGATATGGGAAAATAGTACTTAGTATTTCTACTAATCATCTTTTCCTACTTCAATTAGAGTTAATCGACATTGCATAAAATCTCCCTTTTTTATACAGATCAATTTGTGTTACCTTTGCCAGAAGGGCATCGTTTTCCTATGGAGAAATATGCTTTACTGCGTAAATCCGTGGAGCAATTTGTACAAGTGCAGTTGTTAGAGGCACCTCTTGCTTCGAGAGATCAAATAACCTTAGTTCATGATGAAGTCTACGTTGAGGCGGTTTTTAATGGACTCTTGACGGATGCTCAAATGCGAGAGATTGGATTTCCATGGACTCCCCAAATGGTTGTGCGCTCAGCAAGATCTGCGGGAGCAACGATTGCCGCCTGTCAAACAGCCTGGGATCAAGGCGTTTCAGCAAATTTAGCAGGCGGTACGCATCATGCCTATACTGATAAAGGTAGTGGCTTTTGTGTTTTTAATGATGCTGCAATTGCTGCAAAGGTAATGCAACAATTAAAATTTCCTGAGCTGAATCGCTTGCCTAGGATAGCTATCGTCGATTTAGACGTTCATCAAGGTAATGGGACTGCGTCCATTTTAAAGAGTGATACGAGCGTTTTTACGTTTTCAATGCATGGCGAAAAGAACTTTCCTTTTCGTAAGGAAAGTAGTGATTTAGATATTGCGTTAGCAGATGGTTGTACAGATACTTTATATCTTGACGCTTTAGTAGGGGGACTTCATCAAGTAAAATCTTTTGAACCTGATCTCGTTATTTATTTAGCTGGCGCAGACCCTTATATCGGTGATCGATTAGGACGTTTAAACCTATCGATGGCCGGTCTTGCGCAGCGAGATCAAATAGTCTTTGATTGGTGCAAAGAGTTAACATTGCCCATTGCGGTAGCGATGGCGGGTGGTTATGGTCATGATATTACAGAGACTGTTGCCATTCATACAAAAACGATTGAACTAGCGATTGGAAATTTGTGGAAATAAAACATCCTAATTGGTTTGCTCCAGTATTTATTATTATTTGGAGTACGGGTTTTATTATTGCTAAATACGGCATGCCTTATTCTGAACCAATGACCTTTTTAGCAATGCGGTTTGTTGGTGTTCTATTCATCCTTTTTCCCTTTATTTTATGGTTTAAAGCACCATGGCCCTCTTGGCAACAGGCCCGACATATTGTTGTTGCTGGTGCATTAATTCAGTTTGTTTATCTTGGTGGCGTTTGGTTGTCGGTTAGACATGGAATGCCTGCCGGTTTATCTGCTCTGATTGTTGGTTTACAACCTATCCTAACAGCTATTTTTGCATCCATACTGGCCGAGAAAGTGACTCGAACACAGTGGGTTGGTTTGATGCTAGGTTTATTAGGAGTTTTTTTAGTGGTTTATGCAAAGATTGACACCACTGGCGTCTCGATGATGAACTTATTATTCAATGTGGTGGCTTTAATTGCCATTACAGGTGGGACTATTTATCAAAAGAAATTTTGCCCTCAGTTTGATTTGCGAACCGGCTCAATGATTCAATTTGCTACCAGTGCTGTTTTAGCTTCAATCGGTGCTTATTTTTTTGAAACAGGACAGGTTGAGTGGAATGTGCAAATGATTGGAGCATTACTTTGGGGGATTCTCTGTATTTCAATCGGTGCAATGACCTTACTATTCCTTTTAATTCAAAAGGGTAATGCGACGAAGGTAAGTAGTTTAATGTATTTGACCCCTCCAACTACTGCTCTGATGGCCTGGATTCTGTTTGATGAGAAGTTGTCTATCCTGATTATTATTGGTACCGTGATTAGCATGTTAGGTGTTTTAATCGTGAATCAAAATGTTTCTCTACAAAAATTAAAGAAAATGATTTTTAGCGTTTAAAATCATCTCGTAGTTCTTTTAATATTGACCAAGACCGAATGAAAATAAAATATCTAACTCTTTCTTTACTAATTTCCCTTTCCATTAATGTATTTTTTCCTGCAGTAAGTTTTTCTAAAACGTCTGATGAGACTACTACTTCTAAGAAGAAGCAAGATAGTAATGTAAAACAGTCAAATGAACGCAAAAAAGTAGAAAAAAGGCCTAAAAATTCAAGAGAAGTTAGAACCTCTGTTCTACCTCGCAGTACTACCGCAAATGCCACTCCACCAAAGCGTGTTTCTCTAGGGAATGCGATGGGCCTCGGCAAACATTTAGATATACTCAATCTTAAATCGAATGCAGCGATTGTGGTTGATCAGCAAAGTCAAGCTGTTGTTTTCGAAAAAAATGCTAACGCTATCTTACCTATTGCCTCTATTACCAAATTAATGACGGCAATGACTGTTTTGGATAGTAAATTAAATCTAGATGAAACCTTGAGAATCAATGATGAAGACGCTGCTATCTACAAGAAGTCAAGATTGGCCAAAGGTACTGAGCTAACGCGTCGTGAGGCACTATTATTGGCTTTGATGTCATCTGAGAACAGAGCTGCCTATACCTTAGGTAGAAATTACCCTGGTGGAATTGATGCGTTTATGGCTGCTGTAAACCGTAAAGCCCGTGAAATTGGTATGTCTCATTCTGCATTTGAAGATCCTACGGGTCTAACCAGTAAGAATGTATCAAGTCCTGAAGACCTCGCTTTGATGGTGAACGCTGCATCTCAGTATCCGATGATCCGAGAATTTTCTACTACTCATGAGTATTCGAAATTTATTAGTAATCGTATGCAAGAGTTCATTAGTAGTAACCGTTTAGTTCGGTCTGGAAATATGCAGATTGGTCTGCAGAAAACAGGGTACATCTCTGAGGCTGGTCGATGCCTTGTGATGCAAGCATTTATAAACAATAAACCTTACATCATGGTGTTTCTGGACTCTGAGGGAAGTCAGTCGCGATTTGCAGATGCAGTTCGGGTAAAACAATGGATTGATGATCAACCTGATCTGAAATCAGTGCGTAAATTAGCACTTAAAGGAAATTCAAATCCGAATAACTCCAATTACTTGATACCTAGCTTATCGAATGCTGCTAATGCATCTCCTGCAGAAGAAGCGCCTTTTAACAGTCAGACGATTGAAGGTGTTCTAAAAAACAATCGTTGATCGTTCAGGTAGAAATAGTTAGTACTTCCATCTAAAAAGCAGTTAAATTGGATTAAGTCCTTTTTCAATCAAGAAAGTTTGATTGCTGATGTTTGTCAGAAAATTGCAAAGATTTTCCAGGGTTTCAGTATGAGTTGAATCGATACCAATACCAGCAGTAAAGAGGGTGGTTTGGTTGATTTCCTCTGGAAGTGGTCCTACTAATTGCACTTGGGGTACTGCTTTAATTTCACTAATTAATTGGATAGCCATGTGAGCTTTACCCAACAGTATTTGTTCTGCGACGAGACCTCCCTCAGGAATAATTGCTTTAGGCAAAATCTCATCTAATAAGTTTAAGCGCTCAACTAAATCTCTAAAATAAACTCCACTAGCGCCTTTACTTGTAAAAGTGATGGAAGGCGTATTTAAAATTGCTTGGATGAAGTTTGCAGTATTTTGTATATCTGGCTTAACTGCATCTGCTGCAATGGCCATACCAATACTGGTTTTACAAAGATCTTTCAGACTTCCTTTTTTACAATAACCCGTATCAATTAATGTATTGATTCCTTCATGCGTTAATATCATTAAGTCCGCTGAATCACCTTGATGAATTAAGTTAAGCAGATGATTTGTGGTACCAAATTCAACTGAGGCACTAACACCATGCATTTTCTCAAAATTGTCTAACAATGTCGGTAGTATTGATTTAAAGGCTGTTGAGCAATATATTTTTATCATGACTTATCAGAATTTTTATCTTCACGTGGTTTAAATCCAATGCCTTTGGAGATCTGTAATGCCGTTTCTAGAAGTGGTTTATTCCATTCACGCTGTAGTCGATCTGTCGGGGCGCTCAGAGAAAGGCCAGCTACCATTTTGCCGCTATCATCATAAATGCCTGCCGCCATACAACTAACGCCAAGTTCTAACTCTTCATCATCGTTTGCAGAGCCATTCTTCAAGACCTCGGCTAGTTCTTTTTCTAATTGAGCAATTTGCGTAATACTGTTTCTTGTATGGCCAGCAAGCCCAGTTCTAGTAGCATAAGCACGTACTCTGGCGGTATCATCTTGCGCTAGAAAAAGTTTGCCAACGGAGGTTAAATGCAACGGAGCATGACCACCAATTGCACGCACCACTTGCATGCCAGAACGCTCACTGTAGGTACGGTCGATGTACACAATCTCATCACCTTGACGGACAGATAAATTGACTGTTTGATTGGTTAATTTGTGCAATGCTCGCATTGGTAGCTGCGCAGCATCTCTAACAGACAAACGAGCTTTAACCAAAGTGCCAAGTTCAAGAAGGCGTAGTCCAAGTCGATAAGCGCCTCCCTCAGACCTGTCCACTAATCGACATGCAACCATGTCATTTAATATTCTATGAGCTGTAGAGGGGTGTAATCCAGTGGTTTCCGCAAGAATCTTTAAGGAGCAGGGCTCATCAAAAATTTCTAAAACATCTAACAAGTTCATCATTCTTTCGATGACTTGGATTGCAGTCTTTCCGGTTGTCATTGTCAAATTTTGCAGTTGGCATTAATCATTTTCTTATTGTAACTTTAATACAATTAATTGCACATCATGAAAGCCCAATTCACCATAAAAAAAGCGTAAATAAATAAAAAAATTATTCAGCCTTACTTAGTCGAGATCTATTGCTGAAATACATTCTTGGATTAAATTAGGGCCGCGGTAGATTAAACCACTATAAAGTTGAACTACTTTAGCACCCACTAATTTCTTTTCGAGAGCATCTGTCCCAGTCATAATTCCACCCACACCAATAATGGGGATTTTCCCATTTAATAAATGGTTGAATTGCTTAATAATCTGATTTGAAAGATGGGCCAAGGGAGCACCTGATAGTCCACCAGCTTGATCCTTCTGTTTCTCTTGGGAAACTTGATCACGGGAAATGGTAGTGTTTGTTGCGATGATGGCATCAATTTGAAATTGCTCAATATATTGAGCAATGACTTCTACTTCTTCTAGTGTTAAATCTGGAGCTATTTTCAAAAAAATCGGTGTACGCTTACTGAATTGTTGGATCAACTTATCTCGTTCAATAGAAATTTGTTCGAGTAAGTGATACAACTGATTATTCGATTGAAGTTGACGGAGATTTTTTGTATTAGGTGAGGAAATATTGATGGTGATATAGGAAGCAAAAGGATAAACAGATCTTAATCCAATCAGATAATCAGTATGAGCTTCTTCAATCGGAGTCGTCGCATTTTTTCCGATATTTAATCCGATAATGCCACCATCCTGATAGTAGGATGAAGCTTCAACCCTTTTGATACAGGCTTGAACTCCGTCGTTATTAAAACCCATACGATTGATAATGGCTTTTGAATTGCTAAGTCGAAACATTCTTGGCAGCGGATTACCAAATTGAGGCAAGGGGGTCACCGTCCCGATTTCGAGAAACCCAAAACCTAGTGCCGCTAAGGCATCAATATATTTTCCGTCTTTATCAAGTCCTGCTGCAAGTCCAACTGGATTACCTAAAGTCAGTCCGCATAAATTTGTAGGAATATAACTGGATTTATTAATGAATGGATTTAAAAGTTGATGCCTATGTAAAAAGGACAAACTCTCTAAACTGAGATGATGAGCGTTTTCAGGGTCAAAGCGAAATAAAGCCGGGCGAATTATTGAATATAAATCCATAGCGAACAGTTTAATAGATTTTTTCCGCGTGTCATAAAAATTAGGTATCAGTATTTCTTAATGTTGACCATTTACCATCAACCAAACCTTCAAGGGGTTGATATTGTAATTTATAGGACATTTTTCGACTCTGTTCGATGTAGTACCCTAGGTAGACATAAGGTAGTTGTATTTCTTTAGCGTATTGAATTTGCCAAAGAATTCCATAGGTACCAAAACTGGCCCGTTCAACCGAGGGATCAAAAAAAGTATAGACGGAAGAGATGCCATCTTTCACCTGGTCAATGACACTCACCATCCTAAGTGTAGGGCCTTCTCTAAATTCAACTAAGTAGGATTCTATATGAGACTGGATAATGAATTGCCGGTATTGCTCTTCGTCGTCAGCGATATTATTGGCGCTTGTCGGCTTATCCTCAACAGTATGACGAGATGCTAAATAGTGTTGATAAAGTTCAAAGTGTTCCATTACAAATTGCAATGGTATGATTCGTGCGGTAAGTCCTTGGTGCTTTTTAAAGGCCCGTTTTTGGCTCCTTGTTGGCTGAAAATCATACGCCTTCACCCGTGAAGCAATACACGCTTTGCAGTTGTCACAATAAGGTCGATAGGTAAAGTGTCCACTTCTACGAAATCCTGCCAAGATGAGGTTGTCATATACCTCTGTTGTGATGAATTGAGTCGGCGTCACAACCTGCGAGCGAGCTTCTATGTTCGGTAAATAGCTACACTCATATGGCGATGTTGCATAAAACTGCAAGGATTTGATTGGGAAGTCATGAAGATTAGCCATAGATAATTTTAGCAAGAATTAAAGCCAATATGCCAATACTTCTTTATTAAAAAACCAATTTGGGGATGGCTCTATGGTTAACTTTTCGATGGCATTGAGAAAGGATGTCTTATCCATCAGTTGCGCACCAAGTGATTTTAAATGGGGTGTTTCTTGCTGGCAATCAATCAAGGCAATACCGCTTTGGATCGCGATTGCACAAAGAGCAGCTAAAGCAAGTTTTGAGGCGTCGGCAGTTTTCATAAACATCGATTCACCATAAAACATTCTGCCCAAATTGATACCGTAGAGACCACCGACTAACTCATTTTGGTACCAAGTCTCAATGCTATGTGCAATTCCTTGATGAAATAACTCGATATAATTTTCTTGGATTTCCGGTGTAATCCAAGTACCGTTTTGGCCTTGTCTAGGGCTATTCGCACAAGATTGGATCACCGTTTCAAAGGAATGATCAATTTTGATTTCCCAATCTGGATTGACTAGTACTTGCTGAATCTTTTTTTTAAAACTACGCCGAATAATCATGTCCCTAGGGCGTAGTGTCATTCTTGGTGAAGTAAACCACCACAGAATTGGTTGGTTCTCACTAGGCCAAGGGAATATCCCTTTTTGGTAAGCTTCGATGAGCCGTTTGGGGTCGATTGAGTCGCTGATTGCGATCAAGCCATCAGGGAATTTTGGATCTTGTTCAAATAACCTTGGAAGTGGTAGGGGATCGTTCGGATTTAAATACGTTGGATAACTCATTCATTCAACGCGAAGTACCGGTTTTAAATCAATTTGATGGGTTGGCATGCTTTCTGAAAAGGAGATTTTACCGGCTTTTCTATCAGCAAAAAACCATTGCAAAGTTGTTCTTACGGTCAAAAATGCGATTTCATCCCACGGAATACTTGCTTCATCAAAGAGGGCGACCTCTAGACTCTCAGATGTCACTGGACTAAATACTGGGCTCGTCATTTGTGCTAAATAAAACCAGTGTACTTGCCCAATATGTGCCACATTGAGGATGGAAAATAGTGGACCTATTTCTATTTGCGCATCGGCTTCCTCAATCGTTTCACGCTGCGCACCTTCGGCGGTGGTTTCGTCGAGTTCTAAAAAACCAGCAGGTAAAGTCCATAAACCCTTACGTGGTTCAATGGCGCGTCGACAGAGTAAGATTTTTTCACCCAAAATAGGGATTGTTCCAACAACGTTTTTAGGGTTTTGATAGTGAATTTCACCACAGGAGTTACAGATAAAACGTGGTCGATTATCATCCTGTGGAATTTTAAATTCAACATGCTTACCGCAAAGGGAACAGTATTTCATGGGCTAAATTATTTGATGACTTTGGCAGATTCAATCACAATCGCTGAAACGGGTACGTCAGACATCCGAGTTGGCATGTGTACATTGGTGTCAACAAATTTAATATTGTCGATTACCTCCATCCCAGCAATCACACGTCCAAAGACGGTATAGCCATAGCCATCACGACCTGGATAATCGAGCATCGCATTATCTTTTACGTTGACAAAAAATTGTGCAGTAGCAGAGTTCGGATCGTTGGTCCGAGCCATTGCAATCGAATACTTGGTATTTTTGAGGCCATTATTGGATTCAATCGGAATCGGTGCGCGCGTTGGTTTTTGCATTAGATCCTTAGTAAAACCACCACCTTGGACCATAAAACCGTTAATGACGCGGTGAAAAATAGTACCAGTGTAAAAACCACTGTTCACATAAGCTAAGAAGTTGGCAACGGTTTTAGGCGCTTTTTCAGGTTCTAGTTCTACTGTAAATTGTCCCATGTTCGTCGTAAAGATTACTTGCGGTAATGGCTTAACACTTTGCGCCTGCGCTACAAAGCTGATGCTCAAGGCGAGAACTGTACTAAGACTTATTCTCGTGAGTTGTTTGAAGAATGCTCTGGTCATTAAAGAAAATGGCATGTTACATACGTCCTATCAAGAATCATTTAAAGAAATCGTTTGGTTTACTTGTGTACCACCAAACTCATTTGATTTTAGCGGTTTTCAAACAATACTGAATAGTATAGATGGAGTTGGCTTTGAGAGCTTAAGATGCGCGTGCAATGGGAATCTCTTGCCAGCAGGTGGTGAATCGTTTACTTTTATGATTGGCTCGCATTCGCCAATGTTGATTATTCCCCGCGTTGCTGCCAGTCCCTGCAATCGCAACGGTATTGGCGCCAAAACGTTGATTGAGTAAATCCATCGTTTGCATTACCTGATGGGATTTTGTTTCATCAATTTGCGTAAATAAGTCATTTTGATGGTGTTCAGCATCTCTAAAATCAGACAGAATGACCCCCACTTTTTTATAGGCAAAATCTACTCGGTAAATCTGATGTAAGCCAAATAATGCGGCTTTGATGAGACGTCGACTATCCGCACTAGCAATCGAGAGTGGGATAGTGATTTGGTTACGATATTGTGGCTCTTGGGGTTTGAACGGATTGGTATGAATGAAGACAGTCACGTAATGACAAACACTCTTTTGTAGGCGCAGCTTCTCAGCGGCACGACTCACGTAACTAGCAGTCGCTTCTTCTAAATGGTAGAGCTCACGTACTGGCTTGCCAAAACTTTTACTGGAGATAATTTGTTGTTTCCGTTCAGAATCTGCGATATCTGCCATCGCAATGCACGAGATCCCCTTTAACTCGTTGACCGTTCTAGCCATTACTACCGAGAACCTACGTCGAATGGTTTCGCTATCAGCTTGTTGTAAATCATAGACTGTCTGAATCCCCATCTTTTCTAGATGTGCTCCAATTTTTCTACCTACGCCCCATACTTCTCCCACAGCGATTTGTTGGAGCCAATAGGTTTGCTCAGTCGGAGTTAAGCTAGCCCAAGCAAAAACACCTTCAAATTGCTGATTTTTTTTCGCGATATGGTTTGCTAATTTCGCTAATGTTTTGGAGGGACCAATACCAACGCAAGTTGGTAATCCTAAGTATTGTTGAATACGTGCCCGCATTTTTTTACCGTAAGGAATCTGTTCTTGTACTGAGATGACATCTGATAAGTTTAAGAAGCATTCATCAATCGAATAAATCTCTTGCTCAGGTGAAAATTCAGCTAAAGTCGCCATCATTCTGGCGCTCATATCCCCATATAAGGTGTAATTTGAACTCAGCCATTGCAATTGGTGCTTCGTCATCAAATGCTTTACTTTAAAAAGTGGCACACCCATGCCAATTCCGAGGTTCTTTGCTTCTTGACTCCGAGAGACAATGCAGCCATCGTTGTTAGACAGAATGACTAAGGATTTTTTTTCTAAACTTGGATTAAATACACGCTCACAAGAGACATAGAAATTATTACCATCAATTAGCGCAATCGCTTTTTCTGTCGGCAATAGCATGATGGATAATTAAGGCTTGTGTACCACATGTGAGACAACCCCCCAAACTTCCAGCTCTTGACCGTCTCTGAGTTCTATTGGAGGATAGGCTGGGTTTTCAGCTTTTAACCAGGTCACCCCAGCACGTCGTTGTAAACGTTTGACAGTAAACTCACCATCGACGACTGCGACGACGACATTGCCTGATTTGGCCTGAACGGATCGATCAACAATGAGTAAATCGCCATCAAAAATACCAGCACCTTGCATGGAATCACCTTGCACACGTAGAAAAAACGTAGCTTCAGAGTGCATGCCAAGATACTGATTGAGGTCTAGACGTTGGTCAATGTAATCACTCGCAGGCGAAGGAAATCCTGCAGAAATAGAGTGGCTAAAAAGAGGGTAGAGTTCGGATTTGAGAGTTTTTGGCATGGCATATACTGTTTATTTATACAGTATATGCCAAATTTTATGAAATTACATCAACTACTATAAACAACAACATCGAATAATCGAATTATTCTGTAACCGTATCAGCTAAGTCCTTGAATTCACTGATTTGATCAAAATTCATATAGCGATAAATCTCTGCAGATTGACTAATCAAAATATGATGTTTTTCGAGGTATTCAGCAGTCGTTGGAATTCTACCGAGTAAAGCGCAGACGGCCGCAAGTTCAGCAGATGCTAAGTACACCTGTGTATCTAAACCTAAACGATTTGGGAAGTTACGTGTAGAGGTTGAGACAGCAGTCGATCCTTTACGGATTTGTGCTTGGTTACCCATACAGAGTGAACAGCCAGGCATTTCCATCCGAGCACCTGTTTTACCAAAAGTGCTGTAGTAGCCTTCTTCTGTCAGAATCATCGCATCCATCTTCGTTGGCGGAGCAATCCACAAACGTGTTGGTAAGTCATCACGACCTTCAAGAATTTTGCTAGCAGCGCGGAAGTGACCGATATTGGTCATACAAGAACCAATAAAGACTTCATCAATTTTGTTACCGGCAACTTCGGACAAGAACTTCACATCATCTGGGTCATTCGGGCAAGCAAGAATCGGTTCTTTGATATCGTTCAAATCGATCTCAATCACTGCGGCGTACTCTGCATTCGGATCGGCTTTGAGGAGTTGTGGATCTGCCATCCATTTTTCCATTGCTTTAATTCTGCGACCTAAAGTACGTGCATCTTCATAGCCATTAGCAATCATCCACTTCATGAGCGTAACATTGGAGCGCATATATTCAATGATTGGCCCTTTGTCGAGTTGGACTACACAACCACCAGCAGAACGCTCAGCTGATGAATCAGACAGTTCAAACGCTTGTTCTACTTTGAGGTCTGGTAAACCTTCGATTTCGAGAATACGACCTGAGAAAATATTCTTCTTGCCTTTTTTCTCAACAGTTAATAAGCCTGCTTTAATCGCATACATAGGAATGGCATTGACTAAATCACGTAAAGTGACACCAGGCTGCATCGTTCCTTTAAAGCGTACTAAAACAGATTCAGGCATGTCGAGGGGCATCACACCAGTCGCAGCAGCAAAAGCCACTAAACCAGAACCCGCTGGGAAAGAAATACCAATTGGGAAGCGTGTATGACTATCGCCACCAGTACCAACTGTGTCGGGGAGTAGTAAACGGTTGAGCCAACTGTGAATAATACCGTCACCTGGACGCAAGGAAACACCGCCACGATTTGTCATGAAGGTTGGTAATTCACGGTGTGTTTTGATATCCACGAGCTTTGGATAAGCCGCTGTGTGGCAGAAAGACTGCATTACTAAATCAGCAGAGAAACCTAAACAAGCTAAATCTTTTAATTCATCCCGTGTCATTGGTCCTGTTGTATCTTGTGAACCAACCGTAGTCATATGTGGTTCGCAATAGGAGTTAGGCAGTACGCCTTGACCTTCTGGTAATCCACACGCACGACCAACAATCTTTTGGGCCAATGTGAAGCCTTTGTCATCACCGGCAGGTACATGAGGTAAACGGAAAACAGTAGATGCTGGTAGACCCAAGGCATTACGTGCTTTCATGGTTAAACCACGACCAACGATGAGGGGAATACGACCACCGGCACGTACTTCGTCAAAAATCACATCAGACTTGAGCGCAAAGCTAGCGATTTCTTGGCCATTTTTAAAGGCTTTACCTTCATAAGGGCGCAATTCAATTTCATCGCCCATTTCCATTTGGCTAACATCCATCTCAACAGGTAATGCACCAGCATCTTCCATTGTATTGAAGAAAATCGGTGCAATCTTATTGCCGATACAAACGCCACCAAAGCGTTTATTCGGTACAAATGGAATATCTTGGCCTGTGTACCAAAGTACAGAGTTTGTGGCTGATTTACGTGAAGATCCGGTACCAACTACGTCGCCAACGTAAGCGATCAAATTACCTTTTTTCTTTAGCTCTTCAATCAGCTTCAAGGGTCCTTTCATGCCGGGTTCATCTGGTGTAATACCTGGACGAGCATTTTTTAACATCGCTACTGCATGTAGTGGAATATCCGGACGGCTCCAAGCATCTGGGGCTGGAGATAAATCATCCGTGTTTGTTTCACCTGAAACTTTAAACACTGTAATTTTCATACTGGCTGGTAGTTCTGGACGGTTTGTAAACCATTCAGCATCCGCCCAACTTTGCATTACATCTTTGGCATTGGCATTGCCTTTTTCTGCTAATTCCTGAACATCATGGAAATAGTCAAACATCAGAAGTGTTGATTTGAGTGCCTTTGCAGCCGTTTCGCCACACTCTGTATCCGCTAATAAATCAATCAAAGGCTTAATGTTGTAGCCACCTAACATCGTGCCAAGTAATTCAGTCGCTTTTACTTTACTCACTAAAGGTGAAACAACTTCACCATGAGACACCTTGGCTAAAAACTCAGCTTTAATTTTAGCCGCATCGTCTACACCTGCGGGAATACGGAAGGTTAGTAAATCAACTAAGCTTGTGTCTTCACCGGCGGGTGGATTTTTGAGCAATTCAACGAGTTGAGTCGTTTGGGCAACAGATAAAGGTAGCGGTGGAATACCCAATGCAGCACGTTCTGCAACATGGGCGCGGTAAGCTTCTAACATCAATTTCTCCTGGAAAAGTTACAACGAAAATTTATTTCTTCTAATATTTTAAATCTTCTCATTGAGATACTAAAAATCTCAAAATCATGATTAGTAACTATATTGTAAGCCTAGTCTAATAATTTAATTCAAGAAAAACCTACTGATATCGGTGCATAAACTTATTTCACTCGTTCGACATCATCACTAACATGTCACAATCTACTTTCATACTAAGAATTTTGGGAGAAAACGATGAATGTAATGGGCATATTAGGTGCTTTATTGGGAAATAAATCACAGTCTAATCAAGAAGCTTCGCCGATGTTAATGAATGTCTTAACGGCTTTTTTAAGCAATCCAAATAGTCAAGCAAATACACAAACGAATGAACCGAATCTAGTAAACGGCATCGGCACATTAGTCAATATGTTTGAACAATCAGGACTTTCTAGTCACGTTCAATCTTGGGTCGGTACAGGAGCTAATCAACCGATTGAGGCAAGTGACATTATGAAAGTCTTGGGGAATACCAAAGTTGCAGAACTGGCCCAGCAGTTAGGTGTTAATCCAGAACTGGCCTCTCAACAAATTGCCCATTTTTTACCAACACTAATCGATTCTTTTACACCCAATGGTGAGCTCCCACAAAATGCGGAACAGCTTAGTTCGATTGCTACACAATTACTAGGCTCTTTGAAAAAAGCTTAAATGAGGCTTTTTGGCTTCTGAGCGTGGCGCAGGTCTAGTTAATCTAGTCAAAATAGAAGGTAAAGAGTTGAATCTTTACCTTCCTTAATCTGTATTTAGCTAATTTCGTGCAATGGATTATCAGAAGGAGCTCCAAATTGATTTATTTTGGGATCGCCTTTTTTGATTAACCAATATAAAAGAATCAGATTGAGTAGGGGAATCATTTTTAAAAGGATCCACCAGCCTGACTTATCGATATCATGCAACCGACGCACCTCCACCGTTATATGTGGCACCATCAAGACCAAACCAACCACTGCCGCGACATTTTGGCCCAAAATCTCAGCGGCCAGAACCGCTAAAATCGTAAACAAGAAGAACCACCAATACTCGGAGCGGCCAGCGCGGCCTTCGAATTGTAAATACTTGTTAAAACAGGTTTTAATCGCATCTTGAAATTGCATAGCAGACCTTTTTTTAAGAAATGATAAATACACATTACTGAATATACGACTTTTTTTAGAGTTTTCAGTATAAGATTAATGAATTAAATTTTAAGGAATAGATTATGACTTTAGGGCTTTGGAGTATTTTTGTTGCAGGAATATTACCTTATTTTGCAACAGCTTTTGCTAAATGGGGCTTTGAAAACTACGATAACAATAACCCAAGACAATGGTTAGCCAATCAAACTGGCTTTAGAGCACGTGCCAATGCAGCACAAGCAAACTGTTTTGAGTCCTTTCCGTTTTTTGCAGCGGCTGTTTTGGTCGCAACTTATACCAAGGCACCTCAGGTAGATATTAATCTACTCGCAATTACTTATCTCTTAGCAAGAATTTCTTTCGTTGCTTGTTATTTATTAGATAAAGCGACTTTGAGAAGTGTGTGCTGGTCAGTTGGGATTTTAGCGATTACTGGCTTATTTGTTATCTCAGCCATTTAGTAACACGATTGGTACTTTGCGTACCAGTTAAACCCCTCCTTGCTCACGCAAGGAGGGATTCGTTGGTTTAGAAATTGACGTTATTGCCACCTTTAAGCTGAAGCATTGCACGGGCTTCATCAGGTGTAGCGACTTCTAGATTCAATGCATGAACGATGCCAACAATACGTTTAACTTGATCAGCATTCGATTTAGAAAGCTGACCTGGACCATCCCATAATGAATCCTCTAAGCCGACACGGACGTTACCACCCATTGCTAAAGACATACTAGCAATCGGCATTTGGCTTCTACCAGCGCCGAGAACTGACCAATAGTATTGGTCACCAAAAAGTCGATCAGCAGTACGTTTCATCATTTGAACGTCTTCCGGGTGGGTACCAATACCGCCCAAAATACCGAAAACAGATTGGATTAGTAGAGGTGCTTTAATCAGTCCACGGTCCAAGAAGTGAGCCAATGTATAAAGGTGACCAATGTCATAGCACTCCACTTCAAAACGCGTATTGTTTTCAGCGCAGGATTCTAAAATGTAACGAATATCCTTGAACGTATTTTTAAAAATACGGTCTTCAGAACCTTCAAGATATGGTACTTCCCAGTCATACTGGTATTCTCTCTTACGCTTCAACATTGGATACAAGCCAAAATTCATCGAACCCATATTGAGTGAAGCGACTTCTGGCTTCAAAGTCAAATGAGGTCTTAAGCGTTCTTCAACTGACATCGCAGGTGATCCGCCAGAAGTAATATTAATCACCACATTCGAACGTGCTTTGATGTTCGGTAAAAACTCCATGAAAGCTTCTACTGTTTGAACTGGTTGACCGGTTACTGGGTGACGTGCGTGCAAGTGCACAATGGATGCACCAGCTTCAGCTGCTTCAACTGCCGCATCTTCAATTTCTTTTGGTGTTTTTGGTAAGTAGGGTGACATACTAGGTGTATGAATGGCACCTGTAACGGCGCAGGTGACGATTACTTTATTTTGTGGAGCTGTCATAAGTTTTCTTTCTTTTTTAATAAATCTTTTTTACGATAAAGGGAATGCTTTTTGAAGCCTGCTTAGTGAGGCTTCTTAGAAAATAGCATGTCTCCTCCATCCGCAATTTTCTAATTTAAGTAATATTTTATGTTCTTAATTAAGAATTACTTTTAGTGCTTCTATTTTTTAATCAAATGATTAAAAATAAAATAGGTACTTACCCTAGATAAAAAAATTGGGGTGATTCAATGAAGCTAATTGGTGAATCAAAAAAATATTTAAAACAAATTTCGATTTATACTAATTTGAAATTTTTAGCTGTAAAACCTTTGAACAATAAAAATTCAATTTAATTATAAAAACTCACTTAGGAGATTAATATGACGCAAAAAGCTACTGCACCAGGAATGAAAGCTGTCCCAGCGAATGATATTCCAAGAAACATGACTAAAGCTGATATTGAAGCAATGGCAAAAGAGGTTTGTAATTGGGGTAAGTGGGGACCTGACGACGAAATTGGTACTTTGAACTATGTTGGTCCAGAGCAATTAATCGAAGCAGCTAAACTCGTTAAAAAAGGCAAAGCGATATCATTAGGCCTTAATTTCGATATGTTTGGACCACAAACTACAGGTTGGGGTAACCGTTTTAATCCAATCCACACTATGCTTGCTACTGGTACAGATGCTATTGCTGGTAATCAGGATCATATGGGTTTGAGATATGCGGATGATATGGTTTCTATGCCATTGCAGTGTGGTACACAATGGGATGCTTTAGGTCATATTTTCTATGGCGATAAGATGTGGAACGGTTATGACGCAGCGTTGGTTGATTCCACCGGCGCAAAGAAGAACGGTATTGAAAAAACCAGAGATAAGATGATTGGTCGCGGTGTTCTGTTAGATATCGCTCGTTTCAAAGGTGGCGATTTTTTAGCGGATGGTTACGGAATTAGTAATCAAGATTTAGACGATTGTGCTAAGGCACAAGGTGTTGAAATCAAACAGGGTGACTTTGTGATTGTTCGTACTGGCATGATGGAAGAGCGTTTAGCTAGAAAAGACTGGGATTCATACGCTGCTGGAGATGCACCTGGTTTACGTTTTGAAACTTGTCGCTGGATTCAAGAAAACAAAATTGCGGCAATTTGTTTGGACACTTGGGGTTGTGAAGTTCGTCCGAACGAAGTCCAAGGTGTTAGCCAACCATGGCATTGGATTGTTATTCCTATGATGGGAATGACGATGGGCGAAATCTTTAATTTAAAAGAATTAGCTGATGATTGTGCACAGGATAAGGTTTATGAATTCTTATTTACTGCACCTCCATTACCAATTACTGGCGGAGTTGGTTCACCAATTAACCCAGTTGTTTTGAAGTAATTGATTGAATGTTGACCCACAAGCATTGTTGTGGTTTGAGCGATACGTAAAAGTTGAACTTTGAAATATTTATCAATTTAAAATTGAGATATCTAATAAATTCAAATTGAGCGTATCGTGAAAAAACTTTTACATATCGGTTGTGGGCCAAAAACCATTCTTCAAATTAAGGGATTTAATCCCTCTGATTGGCAAGAGATACGTTTTGATATTGATCCATCTGTAAAACCAGATGTAATTGGAACCTTAACGGACATGTCGGCATTAGAATCTGATTCTGTTGATGCCGTCTTTTCCTCGCACAATATTGAACACTTGTATCCTCATGAAGTGCCCTTGGCTTTAAAAGAAATTTTTCGAGTCTTAAAGCCCAGTGGGTTTTTACTATTGACTTGTCCTGATATTCAAACTGTTTGTGAAATGGTCGCCAAAGATCATTTAATCGAACCACTTTATAACTCTGCTGCCGGACCTATTTCAGCAATTGATATTTTGTATGGGCACCGAGGATTTATTGCGCAAGGCAATCATTTTATGGCGCATCGTTGTGGCTTTACTTTTAAGGTGTTGACTGGCTCAATCATCGCAGAGGGCTTTAAAACAATCATAGGTAGAAGAGATCAAAAGAACTATGCACTATGGGTTATGGCATTTAAAACCGAAAACAATGAGGTAGATAAAGATACTCTTGCTTTGCAATACTTTAGCTAACTCATTTCCTCAACCGAAGTAAATTAATCTTCAGGAATAAACACAATGAATTACGTAGACACAAAACTCTATATTAATGGTCAATGGTGTGATGCCAGCGATGGTAAAACATTACCGGTAGTTAACCCAGCAACGGGTCTTGAAATCGGTCGAGTTGCACACGCTACGATTGCTGACTTGGATCGTGCTTTGGCTTCCTCCCAAGCAGGATTTGAATTATGGAAAAAAGTTCCTGCCACAGAGCGTGGCAGAATCATGCGCATAGCAGCGAATAACTTACGCGAAAGAGCGACTCAAATTGGTACGCTCATGACGCTTGAGCAAGGTAAGCCATTAGCAGAGGCAAAAGGCGAAATTATGATGGCCGCTGAGGTTACTGAATGGTTTGCCGAAGAAGGTCGTCGAGTCTACGGCAGGGTGGTACCGCCGCGTGACTTTAGCGTTAATCAAAGTGTTGTTAAGCAACCTGTTGGACCAGTTGCAGCTTTTACACCTTGGAACTTTCCGATTAATCAAGTTGTGCGTAAACTTTCAGCGGCCCTGGCTACTGGCTGTTCAATAATTGTGAAAGCTCCAGAAGAAACGCCAGCATCACCAGCCGGTTTAATTCAGGCATTCTTAGATGCTGGCGTGCCAGCCGGTGTCATTAATTTAGTCTATGGTAACCCAGCGCAAATTTCGGATTATTTAATTCCGCACCCGATTATTCGTAAAATTACCTTTACTGGTTCAACCGCAGTTGGAAAACAACTTGCAGCCATGGCTGGTTTGCATATGAAGCGCGCTACGATGGAGTTAGGTGGTCATGCTCCAGTGATTATTGCGCAGGACGCAGATGTCGAATTAGCAGCAAAAGCAATCTCAGGTGCAAAATTCCGTAATGCGGGTCAAGTTTGTATTTCCCCAACCCGTTTCTTAGTTCATCAAGATCTTGAAGCGGCATTTGTTAAGGCCTTAGTTGGCCAAATCAATACGATTAAGGTCGGTGATGGTCTTGCGGACGGTACCTCCATGGGACCTTTAGCTAACACCAGACGATTGAATGCAATTACCCAATTTGTTGAAGATGCTGTCCAAACAGGCGCTAAAATCGCCACTGGTGGTCAACGTATTGGTGATGTAGGAAACTTTTTTGCGCCTACGGTTTTAACTAATATTCAACCACAATCTAGGGTATTTAATGAAGAGCCATTTGGGCCGATTGCCGCCGTAAAAACATTTACGAATTTAGATGAGGCAATTACTGAAGCAAATCGTCTAGCCTATGGCTTGGCTGGTTATGCTTTTACTTCATCCTTGAAAAATGCGCATCAAATTACGCAAGATCTCCAAGTTGGTATGGTTTGGGTTAACCAACCCCCAATGGCTTGGCCGGAAATGCACTTTGGTGGCATCAATGATTCTGGATATGGTTCTGAGGGTGGTATTGAAGGTTTGGAAGCTTACTTAAACTTAAAATCTATCTCCATTAAACAGTAACACTTTAGGACCTTAAAGTTGTTTCTTTAAGATTATTGCTTTGGGGTCCTTCCTTAGGTTTTTAAATGAAAAATAGCGATTGCATAACGAATTGTTAAAATTGTCAAAAAAATCATTACGAGGTGTATTTTGTTGAATCAATCTAAAAAGATAGTGCAAGCTTTTTTAAGTGGTCTTTCCTTATTCTTCATCTCCAGCCCTGCTTTTGCGATGGCGGAAGGAATGGAAGAAGCCATTGCTGACAAAATGGTTTGGTTGATCATTATTGTGATGCCAATTGCATTTATCTATGGATATTGGAAAATTCATATTCTGCCTGAAAAATATGCCGAAAAAGTGCACCATCCGCATCTTAAAACGATTAAAGTTTTATGTTTTCTATCGATTCTTTTTGGTGGTCTCTTTTGGCCACTGGCCTGGTTGCTAGCGTATTCGAAACCCGTCTTATATAAGATGGCTTATGGCACAGATAAATCCGATGAGTACTTTAAAGAGCATGCAGTAGAACATGCAGGTGTGCCTGTGGATTTAGCAATGGTCAATGATGAAATTATGCAATTAGAAGAAAAACTTGCAGGCCTGAACCAAAAGCGTGACTTAATCAAACAGATTCGTTCTGCTAATCAATCCTTGAATTTAGCAAAGGCTGAACATCATGCTTGAACTCATTATTGGTGGTTATGCAGCGGTTATTTGGTTGGTCTTCATTAAGCTCAAGCTATTACCTTGGAATATTAAATCCCAATTGGGTGCAGTTGCAGGAGCTTTGTTTTTAGCAGCAACCATTATTTTTACGGTCAATGTCATTACGCCTGTTTCTGAAGATGTTCGAGTCATTAATATGGTTTCAGAAGTTACAACGAGAGTGCCTGGATTGGTTAAACGCGTTGCTGTAGAAGGTAATGTGATGCTGAAAAAGGGGGATATCTTGGTTGAAATAGATGACACTCCCTATCGTCTGAAAGTAAATCAATTAAAAGCCCAATTAGCAGATGTTCAAGCCAATGCCAATAATCTTAAACAAGATCTTGATGCTGCCAAAAATAATACAACTGCTGCCAAAGCCCATTTAGATTTAATGAATCTTCGTTTAGAGGAATCTACTAAATTGGCTAATGCCGGAGCCGGCAATCAATACGATGTCGAGTCTTATCGCACTGAGGTACAAAAAGCCTTAGCTGCCCTTAATGTATCTAAAGCAAATGAAGTAAAAGCAAATTCGAAGTTAACCGCGATGGTTGGTGAAGATAACGCTTCAGTGGCCACTGTCAAAGCGCAGTTAGAAGCAGCCCAATATGATTTAGATTCTTGTATAGTGCGAGCTCCAGCTGATGGTTTCGCTGTCAATGTGGTGGTTCGTCCAGGTAACTATGCAGTTGCCATGCCGCTTAGACCGCTGATGAGTTTTGTTGAGAATGAACAACGCATTATTGCTTTCTTTGATCAAAACGAATTACGTTTAGTCAAACCAGGTGATAAAGCTGAAATCGCGATGAGAACGATTCCTGGCAAAGTTTTATTTGCAAAAGTAGATTCCATCATTTGGGCAAATGGCGGTGGACAATCTGTTCAGTCCGGAGTGATACCTAATACACCGATGGAACATTTGCATGCTCCCTTGCCACAGAAATACGCTGTACGATTGAAGTTAAATCAGGAAGATCCAGAAGATGCACCTTATCTTGCGATGGGTGCACGGGGCGTCGGTGCTGTTTATACGGAACACATCAAGCCATTGCATCTTCTTAGAATGGTCGTTCTTCGCTTAGACGCGAAGATCAATTATTTAATTTTTAAATTACCATAACGAGAAGCGATGAAAAGATTTCTTCTGGTAAGTGCTCAGATGTTGATGTTACTAGGTTTGTATGCCTGTACTTCTACTTCACCAATGCAAGAAAAAATTGTGGCAGAAGCGTTTAATCAAACTTCTTTGCCTGAAGTCTGGCAGTCTAGCAAGACACAGGGAGAGTTCGATCAGCTGACACTCGGTTTTGAGGTGTCCCCTGAATTATTGGCTTTGATCAAAGAGGCAATTGCCTACAATGCGGATTTAAAAATGGCTTCGGCCAGAATCGATCAATCTAGGGCGACATTAAAAGCTGTTGGGGGTAGTCTAATGCCAAGTATCGGTATTGGAGCTCAAACTGGGACATCAACGATTCCAACCTCTACTGCTGCGATTTCTGGAGCAGGTCTTATTGCTTCATGGGATTTAGACTTGTGGTCTAGGATTCGATCCGATCAAAGTGCTTCTCAGTCAAGACTGATGTCAGCGGAGTTAGACGCCTCTTATACAAAGCAATCCATCGCAGCTCAAGTAGTGAAGTCATGGATTGTGATTACCGAACTAATGCAACAAGTTCAATTGTCTGAGAAGATGCTGACAATTACCAATCAACAGCTTGATCTCATGAAGGTGGGTTTAAAAGTTGGACGTAATTCGCAACAAGAAGTGTTGCTCAATGAATCGATTCTCAGAAATTATCAAAATCAGCTATTGGCAAATCAGCAATCTTTAGGGAATGCCAAGCGAGCTTTAGAAATTCTTTTAGGCCGCTATCCTGCGACGCAAGTTCAAGCAGCCCAATCATTTTCTAAAACTCTTAGTGAATTACCAGCGGGTATTCCTTCTCAAATTTTATCGAGAAGACCCGATGTTTTAGCCGCTGAGGAAAGATTTAAAGCGTCTTTTCAAGATGTTGAGTCAGCTAAAAGAGCCAAATTACCTAGTATTAAAATCACAGGTGGAATTGGTTATATTGAAAACTCAGCTATTCAGTTATCCAACGCAATTAGTAATCCTATTTCATCACTGACCGCCCAACTCTTAATGCCTCTTTTTCTAGGTGGTCAATTAGATGCACAAGTAGAAGCGAAAACTGCGGCCCAAGCTCAAAGCCTTGCTCAATATCAAAAAACAGCTTTAAATGCCCTATCTGAGGTAGAAGGTGGACTTGCCAATGATCGAATCTTGAAGCAAAGAGAAGTCGCTATGCAAGCTCAATTAGAGGCCTTACAGTCCTCAGTGAAGTATGCCCAAATCCAAAAAGATGTCGGGAAAGGGGAAATGTTGCAATATCTTCAACAGCAATTAAATACTAATAATTCACAAGCCGCTTTAATCAAATTACAGAGTGAAAATCTACTTAACAGGATATCTCTTCATCAGGCTTTGGGTGGCAAGTTTATATAGAAAAATTGAGGTTGAATAGTTAATTCTCGAATTGATTTTTTTCGCAGATGTCCGTTTTTAACGGCCCTCAAATTTGGGTTTTCTATTTTCTGCGTGTGCTTTAATGCCTTCATCGACATCATGACTCCACTCCAAAGAGTGTCTTAAAACTTTTGAAAGTTCTGCTGCTTCAGTAAAACCACTCTGCATTCTGGTTCTAATGATGCTTTTAGTTCCTTTAATTGCTAATGGACCTTTTTCATTGATTTGCTTGGCAATTTCCATTACTTGGCTATGAAAATCATTGGTATGAAAAACGTCCTGCACAATGCCCCAAGCTTTCATTTGTGTCGCATCGAGTTCTTTTCCTAAACAAATAATTTCTAATGCACGTGCAGCACCGACGATGGTTGGAAGCCGAAATGGAGCACCCGCTCCAGGAAAGCCGCCCCAACCAGCTTCGGGTAATTGCATCAATACAGCTTCTGACGCATAGCGAAGGTCGCACGCAAGCGCTAGCTCGAAGCCTCCAGCTATGACTTTTCCATTGATAGCACCGATGACAATTTGGGGAAGTGACTCTAATGCATTAAAGACCTCATTAGCAAAGCGCACTAATTGAACAACAGCATCCTTTGACATCTCTGCTCTTAATTTTGGATTTAAAAGCCCAAAAGAAAATACATTTTGACCTTTTCCAGTAATAACTAATACGTTCGCAGATTGGTCTTCTTTCAATTGCTCAATAATGAACTGCATTCTTTTTAGAACATCCCAATTAATTCGGTTGAAATCATCCTCTCGATCAATGGTTAGGAGAATAACTCCTTGGTTCCTGGTTAATTGAACACCCTCGGGGAAGTTGCTTATTCCCTCAATAATTTTTGAATATCCTGATTGGTTCATGCTGTTAAACCTTTTAAGCTTAGATGATTGATTAAAGTTGTTGTTTCGGTGGCCAACTTTTAGTGAAATATTTTTCTAAATAGTTACTTGCTAGATTAATGAATAGTCCTAAAATACCGACAATAACTAGTACTCCATATACCTGTGATGAGTTGTAATTTCTTTGTCCAGCGATCATAATACCGCCCAGTCCATTACTCCCAGTTAACATTTCAGTTAAGAGAGTAATGACAATTGCTAAGGGAATCGTTACTCTAATGCCAATAATGGCATTGGGAATCACTGAGGGAATCACAACTTTGAAAATTAATTGCTTTTGAGATAAATGTAAAGCTTTACCCATATCCACTAAGCCAGAATGCATGTTATCGATACTTGATACAACATTGAGAAGAATTGGCCATATGGTGGCAAAAACAATGACTACAATTTTCATTGAATCGCTATATCCCATGAGGAGAACTGCAATCGGAATGACAACTGGGGGTGGAATTGCTCTAAAGGATTCAAAAGAGTAAGTGGTCCACTCTCTGAATTTTCGGTTCACACCGATAATGATTCCCAAAGAAAATCCTAATGTTGTAGAGAGAATTAAACCTATGCCAAATATCCAAAAGGTCTCTTTGATGGCAAATTGAATTTGACCATTTTTCCAAAGTTGTTCGAGCGCCATTAGCCAATAACTCGGTGCAGGAAAATGTGGAGATGGACCATCTGAAAATAATTGCCAAATCATTAGCAAACTAATGATAGGAAGTAATCCTAATATAACTCGATAAAGCGACTTTAAATAAATTGGCATCATTGAACAAGTACCTTCTGATTGAGACGGCTTGTAGGTTTGCCTGGTGATAGTCGGTCCACAATCTTACTAAGTAAATAATTGATAAAAACATTAATCAATGCAATCGTAAATATATAAGCAAACATATTTGTTGGCTTCATTGCTTGTTGCTCACGAATAATCGCGTATCCAATACCATTCGGACTACCAATCATTTCAGCGACGACTGCCATGATGATCGATAGGGATAGACTAATACGAAGTCCAACTAAGATGGAAGCTTTCGCACTCGGAATAAAAACTTTATAAATCTTTGCAAAGTTAGTTAAGCGAAGGGAAGCTACTACTTCATAAAGTGATTTGGGAATGTTGACGATGCCACCCATCGTGTTCACAAGTACAGGCCATAGTGCGGGCAAAATAATGACAAGTAATTCCATTTTTAATGAAAAGCCAAATAACAGTAGACCAATTGGTGCAAACGCAACTCCTGGCCAGGGCCTCATTACCTCAATGCTTGTAGAGGTATATTTATAAAAAGTCTTTGATAGCCCTAATAAAAGACCAAGAAAAATGCCAGCAAAGGATGCAACTGTCCAACCAAGCATTGCAGCAAAAAGAGTATGAGCAATTTCTTCCCAGTATTGTTTCAGGGTTAGTAAATCAAACCATGAAAAGAGGATAGCTGATGGTGCTGGTAAATTATCAAACTGAATCAGAAATCGAATCAAAATTTCCCAAAAAAACAGGAAAAGGAAAACGCCAGCAATTCCTCTAAATGATAAGGAGGAATTTTTAACAAAAGTCATTAATGCCCCTTTATAGACTCATGAATCAATTTACGATACTGTAAAAATTCAGGAAGTCCTCTTGTTGTGAGTTGATCTCGATTGGGCGACAGAGAGATATCAATGGCTTCAAATATTTCACCGGGTGGACCACGCATGATAGAAACTTGGTCACCAATGTAAATGGCTTCTTCGATATCATGCGTAATAAAAACTATTGAAATATTGGTTTGATCTCTGAGTTTTAATAACTCATCTTGCATACTTGCTTTAGTCATTGCATCAAGTGCTGCAAAGGGCTCATCCATTAGTAGCACGTTGGGTTTGGTAGCTAGAGCTCGTGCGATTTGAAGACGTTGTTGCATCCCCCCAGATAATTGCCATGGGTAATCATTTTCACGGCCAGTAAGGTGAACCTGTGCAATGGCTTCTTTTACCCTAGCTGAACACTCCAACGCACTTAAAGAATCTTCTATCGGGAGTGAAATATTTTTTTCAACAGTTCGCCAAGGTAATAAAGCATTGGCATAGTCTTGAAATACAAATGCCACACCTTCAGGAGGGCTAGAGACTTCCTTATTTTGATATAAGACTTTTCCTGAAGATTTTTGAGTTAAACCTCCCATTACTCGTAAAAGAGAGGTTTTTCCGCATCCCGATGCACCAACAATAGTGTAAATCTTGCCAGCCTCAATTGTGAGATGAATGTTTTTTAAAATCGAGCGTTTCTCTTCAGGGTTACCAATGGGTAACTCAAGAAAAAGATTTTCTATTTGGTAAATAAACTTCACTACTAACTTAGCGGCTTAATTTTTAAATACGATTTTATTTGCATCAACCGGTAAATTGAGAGTACCTAAGTCACGAAGAGCTTTTACCCATACCTCAATCTGAGATGGTTTGATAGCGGAGTCGTAATAAGGAAGAGGAATTTTTTCTGTAACCGCAGGAGGCAAATTAGTATATTTCCCCAAAATAGACCTTGTCTCTGGCCCGTTCTTATCAATAAATTCTTTAGCTTCATTAATTGATTGCGTCCATTTTGCAACGGTTTCTTTGTTATTTTTTGCCCAAGTACCGTTTGCTATCCACATGACAAACAACGCAGGATCATCAACAGCTAACAGGGGATCCCCTAGAGTCATAAAGTCTGGCTGGCTAAGTATTTGTCCAACGAAAGGTTGGAGCAGTTCTAAGGCATCTACTTTAGAGCCTTTTAATTGATCTACCATATTGGGGAATGGAACTTCTACAGCACGAATCGAATTAGGATCAACACCATTTTTTTTCAACCAAGTCAGTGTAGCCACATGCATAATTGCACCGATAGTTGGGGTAGCAATTGTTTTACCAGATAAATCTTTGATACTGTTGATACCAGCATTTTTCTTTACGACGAATTGCATTGACATATGGCTTGATGATTCAACCACACCGCCAGTGATTGCAACTACATCAATCCCATTTGCAGCCGCTTTAATTAAATCTGGTGGAGTGGATGCGGCTATATCAAACTGTTTGCCCATGGTGGGTGGGAGTAAAGAAAGATTTTGAATTGGGGTCAAACTAACGTCTAAACCATTTTTCTTAAAGATTTCTTTTTCTTTAGCTACCCATGCTGGTAGCCAGGTTGCAACTGGAACGTAGGCAACTCTCACTGGAGTTAAATTTTGAGCTACGACGACATTGACGTTGGATATCATCAAACAAGAAAAAATACCCAGTGCAGTTATACGTAATTTTGTAAGTGGGAGTATCAATTTACTATTCATTTTTTGTCTCATTATTTTTTATTTTGAAAATATTATGTTCTAACAATATCAGAATTTTTTAGAATTGAACAAATAAATAGGGGTTATCCACTATAAATTTGAGTTATCAAGAACAAAAATACCTTAAATTTAAAAACGACAAAATTTGCTATATTAAGATAACAAGTTAAATAATTAATTAAAAAATAAGGAGACCAAAAAATGCCATTTGCAAACGTGAATGATACGGAGTTATATTACGAGATTAAGGGCGAGGGTGAACCACTTCTTTTAATCCCAGGCCTTGGCCTTGATCATAAATACTATCGCTTAGGAGAGCCTTTACTAAGTAGTCATTGTCAGGCGATCCTTGTAGATCCGAGAGGAATTGGGCAGTCAAGAAAAGATCAAGTTGAATATACTGCTGAGTTATGGGCTGATGATTACGCAGCCTTATTAGATCATTTAAAGATTGAAAAAGCTCATGTATTAGGCTCATCCTTAGGAGGTACAGTAGCTCTTGCCATGGGAGTTCGACACCCCAATAAAGTTGCATCACTCATTATCGCTGGAGGTTTTTCTGAATTAACAAGGTCGGTAGAGATGAACTATGCCTTACGAAAAAAAATGATTCCTAAATTAGGAATGGGTGAAGAAATGGCAGAGTTTATGGGCTTATGGATTATGACCAGAGAGTTCATCGATAGTGACGAGGGACAGTTAGTTCTAGAGGCTAGTAAAAAAAATGTTCAACAAAACCCCGCTGACTTATACATTAAATTTTTAGATTCTATTCTCCGACTTGGTCGAAGAGTGCCAGGAGGTGAGGTGCCTCTTTTAACGCAACAAATTAAGGCTATTAAATGTCCAACTTTAGTAATGTGTGCTGACAATGATCACTTTATACCGTCAAGCTTAAGTCATGTCATTGCAGACAATATTGAAGGCTCAGAATATGTTGAAATCAAAAATGGTGGTCACATCCCTTTTATCGAAAAGCCAACTGAAAGTGCCAGATGTGTTTTAGATTTTATCAACAAGCTAACTAAATAACTCTTAATTGCAAGGTTTCTAATGGATTTAAAAATAAACGAATTATCACAGTATGAACGATATAAGTTTTTATCGGCATTGGTAATTCCACGTCCCGTTGCTTTTGTAACAACCAAGAATGCAGAGGGTAAGCATAATGCTGCTCCCTTTAGTTTTTTTAATCTTTTTTCTGAAGATCCTGCTTTAGTTGTATTGGGATTTAGCCATCGACCTGATGGAAGAAGTAAAGATACGATCAATAACATTCGTGCAAGTGAACAATTTGTTGTGAATATGATTGATAAAAACATTATTGGTGCAATGCATATTGCTTCAGCAGATTTTTTACCTGATGAAAGTGAAATTGATTTTGCTGGTATTCATTTGAGTCCAAGCCAGGTTGTTGATGTGATGAGGATTACCGAATCTCCTGTTAGTTTAGAGTGTAAAGTTTTTGAAATTAAAGATTTATCAGAAAGAAGAGCATTAGTTTTAGGGGAAGTATTATCGATCCATATTAAGGATCAAATTTTTGATCCAGCAACGAGAAGAGTGATTCCTGAAAACTACTCACCAATTGCTCGCTTATACGGTAACGAATACGCATGGTTAGGTAAACGATATTCCAAGGCTATTCCAACAAGAGATGAGATTCGTGAAAAGGGTCTAAAGGCAGGAGATATTCCTGAGGATGATTAAGAAAATATAAGAAAAAGGTCTCTTTATTGTCTTTGATAAATCGCTTTAATTAATTTAAAAATGGAGAAATATAAATGAATCGTGATTCGTTTGAAAAAGGCTTAAAAACTCGTCGTGAAGTTTTAGGCTCTGAATATGTCGATAATTCAATTAAAAATGCAGATGATTTTAATTTGCCTATGCAAGAGTTAGTCACAGAATATTGTTGGAATGAAATTTGGAATCGTCCAGGCTTGCCACGACGTGAAAGAAGTATCATCAATTTATCAATCATTACAGCTCTAAATCGTCCCCATGAATTTAAACTTCATGTTAGAGGAGCTATCAACAACGGCCTTACTAAAGAGGATATTCAAGAAGTACTATTACAAACTGCCATTTATTGCGGTGTTCCTGCAGCAATCGATAGTTTTAGATTGGCGAAAGAAGTTTTCAAAGAAATGGGTATTTAGACTAGTTTAGAGTTTGCTATTTGGTAACTCTTAATAGAAACTCTAAATTTTGAACTATTTAGATTTTTGCGAGATTAAAATTTGTAAGTCGTTTTCCCAAGCTTTAATTTTTTCCTGTGATTTCTTGCGTTGGCTTTGATCTAGTAACTCTGTAGTTTTAGATAGAATAATGCCACTGTGCAAGTCTCTCTTTTTCTCAAATTCTTTTTGCTCTGGGGTGCTGCCTAGTTCAATTTCAGTAAAAAGTTGATTTAAGAGTGTTTTTACTTGAGGAAGTGGTGGTTGCTCTGAGCTTATTTTCTTAAGAGTGTTCATCATTAGTTGTTGCTTAAAAATGCGCGTCTGATAAATGATTTGCATATCAAGTAAATACTCTTTCGCAATATCTCTTAATTGTGATTTTTGTGATTTACTGAGATTACCAGTAAAAGCCTCCGTTCTCTCAATGATTTTTTCTAAACGATTATTCAATCTGTCGTCTGGACTGCCTTTGAGATAATCATTTTGAAATTTAATATTGGACTTGTTAAAAGTATTCTGTAGATGTTGCAATTGATTTGCTTGTAAAGTTAAAGCAAGTTTTGCCAAATCTTCTTGAGCAAGGTAAATGGATTCCTTCGATAGAGTTTTTAGTTCATGAACGATTAAAGTTCCTTCTTCTTCACTCAAAGGGCCATCTATTTTTGCTTTTAATTGACGTAACTTTTGAAGCGCTTTAGGCAACTCCTCTTGACGGTGTTTTTTTAATAATGTTGGAATTGCTTGAGCATAAAATTTTTCTTGATCATCTGTAAAGTCGATGTAATCATCTAACCACCACTTTAAGAGAAAATCAGCTTGGTTGTATGCTATTTGAATTGAACTACAGGAACTGACTAGGAAACTGAGGACTAGAGTTAATAAAATTCGGCAAGAGCGGGCTTTTGTTATAGGCATTTATGAGGTGGTTTTTTGAATGAAAGTGCTCTGCATGTCTTCACTTCTCGGATATCTTACTATAGTTATACGGAAGTTTAAACTTCTCAAAATTATTACTCTGAGGTGGTTTACATTTATTATTGAAAGTACAAAAATTTTTAATTTAAATGATTTAGTTCCTGTTTAAGTTATAAGTTATCAATTAATTTCCTAAAGGGAGTTGGAGATGTCTACAAGACGTAATTTTTTAAAACAAGGTAGCGCATTATTTGGTGGTTTAAGCTTTTGTTCCTGCCATTTATTAAACATTGCTAACGCACAAAATTTGCCGATTAAAAGACCTCCTGTAATCATTGCCGGTAAAAAGATTAAAGCGATTGATGTTCACGCGCATTGTTATTTTCAGGAAGCGATTGATTTAATGGGGTCAGAGGGTAAGTCTGTTTTAGCCCCAACGCGGGGTCAAACGAAGAATTTTATCAACGTTACTGAACGTGTGAATGCAATGCAAGCTCAGGGTATCGATATGCAAGTATTGAGTATCAATCCCTTTTGGTATAAAAAAGATCGTGAAACTGCAGAGGCGATTTGCAAAATCAATAACGTTAATTTATCAAAGCTCTGCGCAGAAAATCCTGAACACTTTGCTGGTTTTGCTTCTCTTGCAATGCAATTCCCTGATCTTGCAGTTCAGCAGTTAGAGGAAGCTGTAAAAAAATATCGTTTAGTCGGAGCGGCAATCGGTGGGAGTGTAAGTGGTGATGATTTTTCAAATCCGCGTTATCACCCTTTGTTTGCAAAGGCACAAGAATTAAATGTGGCTTTATTTATTCACCCTCAGAGCACGCCTCAACTAGCCTCAAGGTTCAAGGGTAATGGCTGGCTTTCAAACTTAATTGGTAATCCCTTAGACACCACGATTGCATTACAGCATTTAATTTTTGACGGGACTTTAGATAAGTTTCCGAATATTAAAATCATTGCGGCACATGGTGGAGGGTACTTACCATCTTACGCTCCCCGGTCAGATCATAGTTGTTTGGTGTCACCAACGAAGTGCGATCCGAACATCGTTTTAAAGAAAAAACCGACAGAATATTTAAATCAATTGTATTTTGACTCATTGGTTTTTACATCAGAGGCCTTAAGACATTTAAAAGCGCAGGTTGGAGCTAGTCAAATTATGATTGGTTCGGATCACCCAATTCCTTGGTCTGAAGAGCCTGTGAATCATATTATGGAAACCCCAGATCTGACAGATGATGAGCGAATCGGAATACTCAGTGGTAATGCTGTTCGAGTTTTAGGTTTGAAAATTTAAGCGTATTTTTCAGTTAGAAGAACTACTTCACTCTAGGTTTCTAAGTATTATTTCGGTAGAAGCCTTTTGGGGAATGTTATTCGATTTGATCTACTTTGATTTGGGCAAGTTCAGTGGCTTCCAAGCGAATGGATTTAATTTCTGGATTCGGTGTCTTTACCTTCCAGCCCTGAAAATAAATGTCAAATTTACTTAAGTTAGTGCTGATTACTGTAAATGGTGCCTGGCCATAAATTGAGCGAGATTGTCCAGCCTCTAGATCAAGAGGAAATGATTGATTTTGACTATCCATTACACAAACAGTTTGGCGTTCGCGACTTAAAATGTAAACCATTTCACCCGATTTGCTGGGATTTGCCGTGCGATAAATTTCAGATCCTGGACCTTGATAAGAGCAGGGGATGGATTCGTTGTTTACCAACACCTTCTTGAGCTCAGGTTCTTCATTAGTTACAGGGCTAGGTAATTCTGTAACGGTTTTTTCAATAGGGGGAGTTTCAACAACTTGATCATTTTGCTCTTGGGTAGGTACAGGTTTTTGAACTAATTGCATTAGGTCATTTGTCTTTAAATCATTCGAGAAGATAATTACTCCAGCCACGATTGCAATAGAACTGAAAACTAAAGTAGGTTTAATCAGTGGATTTTTTTTAGCAGTCGATGGCTTAACATTAGCTTTAGTAAACAGATCATTACTGATGGGCAGTGTTAAAGTAATTGGGTCCACAGCAGTGGAGGCTGTCGAATTACTATTTTCTTGAAACTCTTGATTAATTAAGTAGTCAGTTTCATTTAAACCCAATGCAGCTCCCACCTTTTTAGCGACTTGGATTTTATGAGATGCTGTAAAAAAAATAACTGACTTATTATTTTCTAGTTGAGAAATGTGCTCCTTGGATAGGCATACTTTCAAAGCAAGCTCGTGCGGAGTTAAGCCTTGAGCTTCTCTTGCTAGCTTTAATTTAGATCCATCAACTTCAATAATTGCAGTGTTTTTATTCATGGGTTAATTCTAGAGAATTTTTATGACATAAAAGCGACGACTTTTAGAAGTTTTATTAGTAAGTGGTCTTAAATTTTTAAACTAAACTTTAATATATAAATTTGAGCATTTTCTAAGAAAAAATGTCTCAAGAATTTATAAACATTCTAGCCTAATATCATGGTTATTAAAAGATTGTTAATAAATTATTTATCTAATCGTGCGGAAAACATCTTCGTTCAGGGCGAGGATGCATAGCACGGACAGCCTGTCTGTCCCAGACGTTTCTATCTTGTGAATATACGTTTTATTGTATAGAATGACAGTATGCTGCGACCTCAAGCGTATCAATTTGAGCTAATGCCTTATTTTCAACAACAGCTGTATCTGCCTGAGTTGTGGTCAAGTATCGAAAGACAAGCGCAAGACGTAAGCCAAGTTCGAGTGCGTACGGTGTGGCTATATTAAGCACGCCGACCTGGTGGGTGCGATCAATATTTTAGGGCGAGGACATCGCTTGTTAGCCTGTGGAGAATTTGTGCTGTCAGGCCACTCCGTGAAGCAGGAACTCGCCGAAGCGACGCAAGCTCTAGCAGTGTGAGCGAAGTCGGAATTTCCATCATTTAGGGGAAGATGTCAAAATCTAATTAATTTCCACAATAAAATCTTTAATCTTTTTAATAATTTCATGTGCGTTCAATATCTTCCAACTTCCAATGCAACTTGGGTTAAAAAAAAGTTCAATCTTGATCTTCCCCCTAGTCAAATAGTAGATACTTTTCCGACTCAATCCAGCCCAGTTATTCTTCGAAGCCAAATCTCACATAGGACGGCTATTGGATTAGCTAGATTTGGATTATTACCGGTTTGGGCAAAAGATTCTAGTTTTGGCAAGAAAACATACAACGCTAGAGTTGAAACAGTAAGTGAGAAACCGTCTTATCGTAAAGCCTGGAAAAACCGTCAGTTTGGATTAGTTTTGGCAGATGCATTTTATGAACCGAACTACCAAACCGGAAAATCGGTTCGTCAAGCAATTTGCGCTAAGAATTTCGAACCATTGGCCATTGCTTCTATTTGGGATACCTGGACGGAAATTGATACGGGTGAGTTAATCACGTCTTTTTCTTTGTTAACCATTAATGCCGATGAACATCCTCTGATGAATCAATTTCACAAACCTGGGGAAGAAAAGCGAACAATTGTGCCACTGCGGATAGAGTTTTGTGATCAGTGGCTTTCTGCAACGACTGATGAAGCCTTAGAATTATTAAGCACAAGTAAGATGGACGAACTAACTATCGCTTAAATAAAAGTAACTCAATACCAGATCACAAATAATTGCCTAAAGTACTTCGCTTTTTGCTGAGGCGGCGTTATCAATATTGCCAAAAAGAATATTGTAAAAAAATCAAAATCACTTATAGTTATTTTAGATTCAAAAAAGTGCTCTAATGTGATTTGATATTATTGAAAAAAAGATGCATCTATATAATATTTTTGGTACTTTATCCGAAGCTTAGTCTTTCACTAGTTTGGTTATTTGACCCATGATGGGTCCCTTGTAAATAATTTAAGTTTTATGGAAACAGAAAAAATCATCCCACCATTCGGTTTTAGTCTTGGTATTGCAGGATTAATTCCATTTATCTTCTTAGCGGTAGCAGATTTTTTTATGCCGGATTCTTATAAACCAATGATCCTTTTTAGTTTACTGGCATATGGAGCTAGTATTTCTAGTTTTCTTGGCGCAATTCATTGGGGACTGACGATGCGTGATGAGACTCCTAACACTATGTATTTGTTATGGGGAGTGTTTCCAAGTTTGCTTGCGTGGTGTAGTCTGATGTTGAAACCAGAATTAGGCTTGCTGTTAACTTCAGCTTTACTATGGCTTTGCTTTTTCATTGATGCCAAGATTTATCCCAAATACTCGCTTAAACATTGGTTACCAATGCGCCTAGGTTTAACAATCATAGCTAGTTTTTCTTGTTTAGTTACTGCATTTTGAACTTATATTTCAAAGCTCAAAATACTGATGTAATTATGTTAATGTTATGTAAAGAAAATTAAAACACCAAATTAAGGTTAAGACTATGGACTTCAACGTTGCAATTCTTTTTGGAACTTACTTAGTATCCATCATTGCGTTATTTCTATTTATTTACAGTATGTCCAATGGCATGTTTGGTGATGGGAAGCCTGCCTCTGAGATGATTTTCGATAAAGATGAAATGGGTCATACCGAAGATCCAGCAGCGACCCCTTCACAAAGAAAGCAGTTGCAGATTGATGCAGGTAAAAAGCTTACACTTCACCAAGATTTAGAGTCTGATGAGTTAGATGCCCGAGCTGTAGCCGATCAATCAACCCATTTGGTAGTCGGAATTTGTTTAACTCTAGCCGTAATCTGGTTAATTTTGGCCTCTTTTGCTGGTTTGATCTCCTCAATTAAATTACACGAACCAGACTGGTTAAATTCTATTCCATGGTTAACTTTTGGTCGGATTCGCCCGATTCATTTGAATATTGTTGCTTACGGTTGGTGTCCACTTGCTGGCATTGGGGTTTCATTATGGATGTTACCTCGCTTACTGAAATCACCTTTAATTGGCGCTCGCTGGGCAATCTTGGGCGGGGGGCTGTGGTCACTGGGTGTTTTTCTGGGAGTAATAGCAATTGCTAATGGATATTCTGACGGTATGGAATGGGCTGAGTTTCCTTGGCAAATTGATATCTTATTAGTTGTTGGTGGAGCATTAATTGGTATCCCACTTTGGCTTACTTTACTCAATCGAAAAGTTAAGCATCTTTATGTTTCAGTTTGGTATATTGCCGCCGCTTTACTTTGGTTTCCAGTTTTGTTTACGGTTGTGAATTTTCCGAACTTACACGTCGGAATTGAACAAGCAACGGTTAATTGGTGGTTTGGTCACAATGTTTTGGGACTTTTTTATACTCCGATTGGCTTAGCTAGTATTTATTACTTTGTACCTAAAGTTTTAGGACGCCCAATTCATAACTACAACATCTCTTTATTAGGTTTTTGGGCTTTAGCGTTCTTTTACAGTCAAGTTGGCGGTCATCATCTGATTGGTGGTCCAGTCCCTTCTTGGTTTATTACTTTGTCGATTACGCAGTCCATCATGATGATTATTCCAGTTGTTGCTTTAGTGATTAATCAATACTGGACCATCAAAGGGAACTGGAGAGCACTTTTGAATTCTCCAACCCTGCGCTTTGTTGTTTTTGGTTTATCTATGTATGTCCTGTCTTCTATCCAAGGATCTTTTGAGGCCTTGCGCTCAATTAATACCATTACCCACTTTACGCATTTCACGGTTGCACATGCTCATTTAGGATTGTATGGGTTTTTTAGTATGGTCATGTTTGGGGCGATTTACTATATTATGCCCCGCCTCATGAGCTGGGAATGGCCATACCCCTCTTTGATCGCCTTACATTTTTGGCTGGTATTAATTGGTTTTGCAATTTATATTATTTGGCTCTCTATTGGCGGATGGCTTCAAGGTTTAGCGATGTTGGATGCTGCAAGACCTTTTATGGATTCTGTGCGGCTAACAATTCCTTATCTTCAAGCGAGGACTATAGGAGGTGCACTCATGACTTTGGGTCATATTGTATTTGCTGTGCATTTTTTCATTATGGCGTGGCGAAAGGGGCCTAGACGTTTAGGAGCAGCGGTAATTGGCCCTGAGCTGGTTGCTAAATATTTCAAAAAAGGAGTCATCTGATGAGTCGAAAATTTGAAATGGATGAAAAAAGCCTAGTTATAGGTGCAATGGTTTGTTTGAGCTTGGCAACTGGCGTTATGGTATTGATTCCTTATTTCCTTACCAAACAGATACAACCTGCAAAGGGTTTAAAACCCTATACTGTACTTGAGGCTGAAGGGCGGAATGTTTACATCTCAGAGGGGTGTGTTTATTGTCACTCTCAACAACCTAGAGATGCAAAACAAGCGCCTGATACGAAACGAGGTTGGGGCCGTGTTTCCGTTGCGGGTGATTATTACTATGACTCTCCACATCTCTTAGGAACCATGAGAACGGGCCCTGACTTGTTCAATATTGCAGCTAGACAACCCAGTAAGGATTGGCACCTCGGACATTTGTATCAACCACGTGCCTACACTCCAGGTTCAATTATGCCTTCCTATCCCTATCTGTTTGACGTTAAAAAAACCGAAGATGTCACTAAAAATGATGAAGTTGTAAATTTACCTCCAGAGTATGCCAAAGCTGGACAAACTGTAGTAACCACCCCTAAGGCGCATGCTTTAGTTGCTTATTTATTGTCTTTAGATCACACCTATAGTCCTTTACCTGCTATTCCGGTACAAGGTGATGAGCAATCTCTTTCAGGAGGTAGATGATGTCAGATCAAAAAAAACCTTTATCTGAACAAGGTTTAAGAGAAAAGAGTGATCCGAAAGAAAATGTTCGCGCTGTTCCTTATTTTCTAATCATGTTAATTGGCGCAATTGCTATGTGGTCGCTCAATAATATATTTAGCACTCCATCAGGAGAGCTGACTGAATACGGTGACCAGCGTACAGTTGCTGATTTAAGACCTGCGGTGATTACTGGTGGTGCTTCGAAGGTAGATGGTAAGTTGATTTATGCGGGTAAATGTACTGGCTGTCACCAGGCCAGTGGCGCTGGTGTAGTGGGTGTGTTTCCTCCCTTAGCAGGTTCAGAATGGGTGAATGGTGATGAAAAGATTCTTACCCATATTCTATTGCATGGTATTAATGGCGAAATTGAAGTGAATGGCAAAGTTTATAAGGGAGTTATGCCAGCTTGGGGCATGCTTTCCGATGATGAAATTGCTGGAGTGATTACCTATATTCGTTCTGACTGGGGTAATGCATCTTCTCCAGTTACTTCGGCAACGGTTAAAGCCCAGAGGGAAGCAACTAAGGATCAGTCAGGTCCTTATGAGGGTGGTCGGGCACTTAAAGAAGGTTCGTAATAGAAATAGTTTGTGCAAAACAATAACCCTTTAAATACCTCAATTCTTCCGACGCTTTTGGTAAGTCTGCTGGTGACACTTTTGGGTGCTGTTTTATTTTTTTACTCCACTTATCAAGGGCAGGCTTTAACCACAGAATCCTTAAGACAAGCTGAATTAAGTGATCATCCTAAAAAGATTCCTAATTTCCTATTTATAAACGCAGCAGATCAAGAATTAAGTCTTGACCAAATTATAAAAAATAATCAACGCGTTTTAATCGTGGATTTTATTTATACACGTTGTCAAACAGTATGTATTGCTTTAGGTAACTCCTTTCAAAGCTTACAAGAGACTCTCATAAAGAGGGGCTTGCAAGATCAAATTGGTTTACTCAGTATTAGTTTTGACCCAGAAAATGATGATGCGCAAGCATTGAAGCGCTATCAACAGCGGTTTCGGATGGATGAACGTGTTTGGCAGGTATTAAGTCTAAAAGACTTTAAAGACCGACAAAATTTACTGAATACTTTCGGGATTA